>JGI24806J26614_1000012_pt1 | contig 25005 bp, 8 predicted proteins | sample Kansoi200umMDA_FD_26614 | JGI IMG/M metagenome (IMG submission 26614)
ATTTTGGGTGATCCGTTAGGCGGTAATATCACAACTCCCATTATAGATGGAACCTTAAATATTAGGATATTAAATGCGGCCTTAACAACAGATATGTCTTAGTCATCTTGCTTCGGGATATTACAAGTTATTTCTTACAAGGGACGATAATGATATCATTACTTATCCTTTTGAAAAACAAAATGGACAATTCCTTTCTTTAAGATGATTTGCTTTTATTATAATCTTAAGCCTTATTTAAAGTGGTATAACAATTCATTAAAATAATTAAAATATTTTGCTGTTAATTCTACAAGTTTTTTCTTGCATATAGTTTGTAATACTCACAACCAAAATCAACCGCAAGTTTTATAAAAAGTCACTGATAAATTCCGGTGGCTTTTTTATTTCAGTCAATATTTTGGGAACAGAATGCCAGGCAAAAAAATGATGCAATTGTATTAGAAATAGTGCAACGACATGATAATTGGGTTAAGTATGCGACAGGGTTTCGAATATGCATATTGATCATTACGCCAACTGTCAGATTCCTGCAGACTTTATACAAACCCATTAAATCATATTATATCGAAAATTTTATTCTGCCTGTTGTAAGTAATAACACTTGCAGCCGTATCACTGTTCCTAAACAAATGACAAATGAAAACATCATTATTATTTTTTGGTGGAATATTGTTAAGCACGGCATTGCAGGCACAAAAATCACCTGTATTTATTGAAGGAAAAGCAGCTATCAGGGGTTACGATGCAGTTGCCTATTTTACAGAACACAAACCTGTAAAAGGCAATAAAAATTTCTCTTATGAATGGAACGGCGCAGATTGGTATTTTAGCAACAATGCAAATCTTGACAGTTTTAAAACGCACCCTCAAAAATATGCTCCGCAATTTGGTGGCTATTGTGCTTATGGTACTGCTGAAGGCCATAAAGCACCAACAGATCCTTTTGCATGGACAATTATAAATGGTAAACTATACCTCAATTACAATAAAGAAGTACAGAGCTTATGGAAACAAAAACAGGATGAGTATATTGAAAACGCCGAAAAGAATTGGCCCCAGCTTAAAGACAAAGAATAAAAAAATCATTTTTGAGAGAGAAATCCTGATAGTCGTGAGCAGCTTTAAAACTGTTATACAAACTGGTTGCATAGAACGCTGATCTATAAAATTGCTATTCCCCGGATCAACAACAATAATAAAGAGCGCTTTGCAGCATATGCAAAGCGCTTTCTGCTCAATAAAATAATAAGTTATTCAACTACCAGGCCTAATTTGAAAGCCGTATTTTCATTATACAGTTTTACGAGATAAGTGCCAGGTCTTATTGAAGAGGGTAATACTACCTGCTTAACAGATGAGTTGCCCGGATGCTCAATAATTTTTTGGTATACCATTTTGCCGTCCATGCTGTACAACAATAGGTTATATCTACCCTGTATAACATTGTTTAACTGGATATTTATAGTCTTGTTTCGCACTGGGTTTGGTATAATATTAACCGATATCTTATTATTACTTAAATCAATTGCAACTGTTGATGTATAAGTTTCATTGCTATTCTTGTCCGTTATTTTTATCCGGTAAAAATTCTTCCCGTTTGCAGGCATAGGATCAAAAGAAAGATAATTATTAACGGGACTATTGTTATTGCGGGCAGCAATAGTTGCAATTACCTGGAAGGTTACTGCATTTGTTGATCTTTCGATTTCATAGTGGTCAACATTTATTTCGTTGAGTGCAGACCATTCTATCTGAACATCATTACCCTTTTGAAATGCTTTAAAATTGGTAACAGATACAGGTAAAATGATATTATTAGCATTAAATACAGAAAAGCGGGTAAATTCTTTAATACCATCCTTGGCATTGAATAAGTCAGGGCTTATACCAAACCTATATTGTGCAGATATTTCCGTACCATAAGGAAAACCGCCTGAACTCGAATTACTATAATCAGGTACATCACCAGTAGGTGGTAAACCAGAAACGGAATTACTAACAAACTGGTAAGTATAGGTCTGCTGTACAAGATGAGGATCACTAAACAAAAAGCCTGCTTCTATCTCATCCTGTTCAGAAGGATAAGTATTTCCGGTCCCTGACCATTGCCTTTTTGTAAAATAGAGGCTCATTGTAACGTGGCTGCCTCCCGGGTTTCCTTCACTTACATACCAAACCCTGTTCACACCAGATAATGGAGTATAGATCATCAGTTCTTTCTTTACCACTACGGTAAAATAATCTGTTGTACCTGAATTATTGATCATCATTCGGTTCGGCGTTGCAGTATAACTGGTTCCTGAATTTAAAAATGTAGCTCCAACAGGGAATGTTATATTACCCGAAGATGACCCAATATTATTAATCCTGAAACCTACACTTCCATCATAGGAAGATGCAATAGAATAGTTTAAAGCATTGCCGTTTACATCACATGTGGCAATAAAACTATTTGCATAACTGGTTCCTGTTGGGCTTGTAAGTGTCCCGCCACTATTGTTCCAGGTAAGCAGATTGTCTTCAGTAACAAGAATACCTGCCGTAAGCGTTAAATTATTGGCTATGGCAAGATCGGTACCTAATGCTATACGACAGGTAGTGCTACTGGCTGGTGATGATAAGCCCATTATAAAATTGTAAACAGTATTAGCACCAGTAGTAAAATTCAATGTCCCCATGGAACCGGAAATTGTCTTTCCAACTGTAACAGTTGTGTTTGAGCTACTTGCCGTAAATGTTCCGGTGCCACTGATAAATCCTGTGTCTGTAAGATTTCCATAAGTTAAAAGAACCGGGCTTGTTGAATTATGTGTAAGCGTGCCGGAAACCAAAAAAGTTGAGCCGATTGAAGTATCTACACCAATTTGTATAGTCGGATTACCCGATATTGTAGCGGTAGCCCTTTTGTCAATTTCAAAATCTGTTGTTAAGGCCGCATTTAATATCCTAATATTTAAGGTTCCATCTATAATGGGAGTTGTGATATTACCGCCTAACGGATCACCCAAAATAAAAGTTCCACAATCATTCCAGGAACCGGCCTTGATAATTTCATGTGTGAGTGTTCCACTTCCACCTAATCCATCTCTGAAAATTTTTGATCCGGTATTTACAAAAGAAATTTTAGCTGTAGCTCCCGTGACTTCAAATTTCCCCAAAAACTGTGTAGTGCTATTAGAACCTAAAGTACCCATTGTAGCTGTAACCCTGAAAATGGCCGTAACGCCACTGGCAGAGTTGGGAAAATAAGTCATCACGCCGGATGTTCCTGTTTCAAAGAGCTGCGTGGTACTCCATTCAAATACGGAACCTGTTGTAAAATATATTCTTGTATTGCGGGCAAAATTATCGCTTTCACCGCCGGTATTAAGATCCACCCTTACAAGGCCATTTACCTGCCCCTTCGTACTTCCTGTAAGAACAGGTTGCGTACCCTGTAACACATACGTTCCGTTTACAATAAAATCATAAGTATTTGTACTATTGGTAATATTTAAAGAAATACCATTAGTATGCACCAATGTTCCACCTGTTTCAACTGTAAGAAATTGAGCGGCGGCGGCGGCATCAATTGTTACCGTATAGCCACTTTGTACTGTTATAGCGGCGGCATTATTATCTGGAACAAGTGTTGCTGTTATCCAGTTTGAATTATCAGATGATGATTGCCAGGTTGAAGGGCTGCTCCAATTGCCACTGGCAGCACATCGAAAATAATCTGTTGCGGAAGAAGTTGGTATTGCTACAGAACCATTCAACGTAAAATCATCAATGCGAAAAGTTCCTAAAGTATTGGTGCCACCTGAAAGTGAAAGAACAATTGTAATGGTACCAGTAAGACCGGTCATCCCACTAACCGTTGTAGTGCCTGCATACCCTCCATTGGTTGTGGGTAATGTGCCACTGCCGACCGTTGTTCCGTTGATTGACATGGTCCAATCTGTTGCACCAGTGTTGCTACGCTTTCTCCAAAAATTAAATGAAGTAATGGAGGCCTGATAACCAGCGGCAACATCAAAAGTAAGCGTGATTGTTGGAGTTCCAAAAGAATTTGCGAGTGCTATAGCTTGACCGGAAGATCCGGCAAATGAAGTCCAGGTCCCCGTACTGTTTATCCACGATGAGTTGCTTAAATTGGCATCGAATGATACATCAGGAGCTACAGTATATGGGTGTAAAGAAATTGTAGTTGTTCCAAAACTATGCTGATAAATTTGTCCAAAACTCTTTGGATAATTTAGTGATAATACAATAAGAAGCAGTAATAGGCCCCTTGTTTTCATAGCGTATTAATTTTAAGGATAGGATCTTAGAATTTTTAGCTTAGGGCTTTTCGGAGATATGGACTAAAATTCAGCCAAATATATTTAAACTATATGTAATCTACCCTTAAAATATGCAGGCCCTTAAAACTCAAAATAGCATAGATACTTCTTTAAGAGTCAGCCTGGAAATAATATTTTTAGAACCAGCTATAGTTTTTCTTAGTCCGCCCGAACATACCCTTTCTTTTTTAATATTTTGATACAAGCATTCGGTACGGGCAGCATCTTCGTTGCGTCGCAATCACTTCATCTGCTGTAAAACTGGCATCTTTTGATTCAATACAAAATTTGTGAAACTATAATTTAAACAGCCTCTTAGAGCCGCATTTTTTATAAGCAATCAAAAAACAGTTTAGCTGATGCCATAAAAGAAAAACGATGAACCGGGCGTGGCAACAGAAGCTTAATCTCTGCCAAAAAGCTGGTCACCAAAAGATGTAAAATATTTAAACCTGGCTTTTTATATTCCAGCCAGTACTATTATCAAGCCGGGCAAAAAAAAACCGGTGTTTTTAGCACCGGTTGATTATCATAAACATTCAAAAAAACTATTCTATTACAATCTTTGTATTATAGTCAAAAGTTTGATTAAATACTTTTAACACATATATGCCTCTTGCAATACTTGATGGGAATATTAATGATTGAGAAGCACTTCCTCCCAGATGTTCTATTGTTCTGTTGAATACTTTTTGACCGATACTGTTATATAATACAACGTTGTATTTGCCTGCATCCAGGTTATTGAGTTGTAAATTCACAATCTTATTTGGAACAGGGTTTGGCATAACAATAACCGAAGTTTTACCGCCAAGGATATTAACTGCAATAATTGCTGTATAATAAACTGCACCATTTTTGTCGGTCGCTTTGATACGATAGAAATTATTACCCTGCAAAGGTTTTGTATCTAATATGCTATAATTGTTTTGAGCATTACCATTGTTACGTGCCGGTACTTTTATAGCAGTTGCAAAGCTGAATCCATTTCCGGATTTTTCTACTTCATACCTGTCAACATTAAGTTCATTCAAAGCAGTCCAGCCTATTTGTATGTCATTACCTTTTTGATAACCGTTCAGGTTAATAATAGAAACAGGCAGAATTATGTCGCCGGGATTTACAACTGAAAAGCGATTGAATTGCGCTATACCATTCGTTAAGCTATTACTGATATTAATAGTGTAAACTCCGTAAATTTCTGTATTGTCAGGATAAGAACCGAAACCGCTAAAGTCTTGTATATCTCCACCTGAGGATAGGTTAATAAAGCTGCCATAACCGCCTGAATAATCTTTTTGCACCAATGCGGTTTGTGTATAATTAAACCCGGCTTCCACCTCGTTTTCGTTTGAACCCCATCCTGTCCAGTCACGTTTGGTAAAGAATAATTGCATTGTAGCCTTACCGGCAATAATAGGATTGGCTTTTACATACCAGATGCGATTTACTCTCCACGTACTTGCCGTGCCATTTGTATAACCAATATCGCCATAATTTACTACCGTCGTATAATCCTGCGAAGTGCCTGATTGATTGTTGATCATCATCCTGTTAGGGGCAGGCACAGGATAGGTATTGTCTGCGGGTATGTAACTTGCACCAACAGGGAAATAAGTAGGACTATTGCCGACATTTTTAATTTGGAATCCCGCAGTTCCGCCAAAAGGCGTAGTTGCATCAGCCACACTTATTGGTGTTCCCGCATTATCACAGGTGGCAATAAAACTATTTGTATAATTAGTAGAATTGGCTGTATATGATGGTTCCGGAGCAGTAAGCGTTCCCCCGGAATTACTCCAGGTAAACAAATTATTCCCCGTTGTAAAAATACCTTGAGTAAGCGTAAGGTTACGATCAACGGTAATATTGTTGTTAAGATTTACAAGACCCGCTGTAGTTGTCTTGTTAATTTGCAGATTGTAAAATAATTCTGTTCCCTTTACAGCACTTATTGTTTGTGTGGCTGAACCACTAAAGTTTACCAGGCCAGTTCCATTTTTAAAGCCTTTACCTGCCGTATTTACCTGGTCACTCCAATTACCCTGTAACTCAACTGAACCACCCGTTGTCATATCAAGCGTACCATTATTAATAATGTTCACATCACTTGCAGCCAATAAATAACCAGGAGACGTAAAGGATAAAGTGCCTCCATCAATTGTTATTTTTTTACATTGTGCACTCACTGCATTTATATTAGCAAAATTGGTTACAAGAGGAATCGTAACATCAACAACACTGGTGGGTACATACCCGTTTGCCCAGTTATTACAGTTAAACCAGTCATTATTTGCTGCGCCTGTCCATAATCCTGCAGCTCCTGTGAGAACTGTAACAGTTGCACTACCCGTACGATCACTGGCTATTGAAGTACAGTAAGCATCACTAAGTGCGGTAACAGTATAAGTTTTAGTAGAACCAGGTGATACTGTAAATGTATAAGGACTGGAAGCTATACCTGTAACACTTGTAGAAGTAGTGCCATCAAAGTAAGTAAGATTCCAGGGGCCGGTACCGGTTAATGTAACGGTTATGGAGGCACTTCCATTGCAAAGATTTTGGGTACCACTTATGACAGATGTCGGTCTTGGATTTACCACAACTGTTACACTTGTAAGTGCGGGTGTTATTGTTGCACAAGGAGCAGTTGCCCCTTCTGCCCTCAAATAATAAGTAGTTGTTATTGTCGGGCTAACGGTGATACTTGCAGTTGCTCCGATACCATTGCCGACAAACGTTGTATAAGCCGCGTCTGAATACCATTTCCAGGAAGCACCTGTACCAAGGACACCACCAGTTTGTGTAAGCGAAACGCTGCTTCCGTTACAAATAGGCGTCATACTGGTATTTAAGGCAGTTGCCGCAACGTTTGGCTGGTAAGCCGTTATCGTAACATTTGAAGAATCGGCGCATGTTCCATTCGTAATTTTCCATTTGAAAACATTTGCTCCTGTAGCCAAACCCGTAACCGTTGTAGTAGGACTTGTTGGAGATGTTATTGTTCCGGCTCCGCTTACCAATGACCAGGTTCCTGTACCTACAAGCGGTGTATTGGCGGCCATTGTTACATTTGCACAAACAGTTTGAGCAGAGCCGGCATTAGCCGCAGTAACGTTGGCGTCTACAGTAAGGATGAGGCTGTTTTTTGTAGTCGTGGCGCCACAACTATTTGATATGCCGGAAGTAAGATTAATAGTTTCTTTTACGGTGTAAGTACCCCCTATTGTTTGATTTGGGGTGAAATAAACAGTGCCTCCGTTTCCAGCCACTATTAGACCTGTGGAAACGCCATCTCTAAATAACTCATAGCTGGTAGTATAGGTGTCGGTACCACTACTTGGTGCAATAGTGTTAGTTACCCCAACTTGAATTCCAGCCCCACCGTTGCAGTAAGAAGCTGTTGGCGTTGGATTTATCGAGTCAAACTTTGTAGGCAAGTTATTTACATTAATATGCCCGTCACCACCGTTACCGGGGGAAGTATTGCTGCAAGTACCAGATACCACCGTTCTCCTGTAAAAGCAGTTGGTCGAATTTTGCGGCACAACAATGGTAGCGCCTGTGCCGGCTATCGGCCCCCAGCTTGAACTACCATTGCAGCTCCTTTCCCATGAATACGTGTAGGTGCCAGTTCCACCATGAAGGGTATACAAGGGCGATTGGCCAATTACGGGTAATGGAGCACCGGTAGTAGCATCACGGCACATTGCAATAAATTGTAGGTTGTTACCTGTGATAGGTGGAGTAATTGTAACGGTCATTGTATCGGTAGCTGCTGTGCAGGGCGGATTTGTTACAGTCCACACGAGTGTATATGTAGTCATATCGATCGCAGTGGAAGTAAATGTTGACGTAGCACTATTAGGGTTTGTCACCGTGCCGCCACTGCCACTTATAATTGTCCAGGCGCCGGTTTGACCCGTAAGGGCGGCGGTTCCGGCAAGGGTGACGGAGGAGGAGCCGCAGCCAGCGCTTTTATCAACGCCGGCATTTGCTATTGGGGCCTTCCTAAATGTAATAACCACCGTGTCTTTTGACGGATTACAAGGGTTATTTGAAACCGTCCACACTAAGGTATAGATCGCCTGTCCACTGCCAGCCGAAAATCCTGTTATTGAAAAGGTTGAATTTTCGCTGGATGCGCTCCCAAATGATCCACCGGTACCGCCACTTGAGCTCGCAACACTCCATGCACCGGTACCAGTTGTTGGTGTATTGGCTGTTAACGTTGTTGATGTGCCACAAATAGACTGATCACCACCTGCATTTGATACAGTTGGAGCCTGGCTTACATTTATAGTTACAGAAGCACAAGTGGTATTAAAATTACATGGAGCGCCATCTTCATACCTGCCATAATAAGTTGTAGTTGCGATTGGACTTACTGATAAGCTATTACCGGTACCAACCAGTGTTCCACCGCAGGAACCGGAATACCAGGTGATCACCTCACCGGTTCCGCCGCCACCGCCATTAAGGGTAAGAGAGGTACTTCCGCCATTACAAATCGTAGTTGAAGTAGCGGTAGCCGAAGTTGGATTTGCAGATTTTTGATTTACAGTTACTGTTACAGAAGCACATGCAGAATTATAATTACATGGAGCGCCATCTTCATACCTGCCATAATAAGTTGTAGTAATGATTGGACTTACTGATAAATTATTTCCTGTTCCAACTAATGTCCCACCACAGGAATTTGTATACCAGTTAATAGTTTCTGCATCTCCACCGCCGCCGCCATTTAATGTAAGTGTTGTACTTTGCCCATTACAAATAGTGATTACAGAGGCTGTTGCTGAAGTTGGATCTGCTGATTTTTGATTTACTGTAATTGTTACAGACGCACAATTGGAATTATAGCTACAAGGAGCCGGATCTTCATACCTTCCGTAATAGGTAGTAGTTGTAGTTGGGCTCACTATTAAATTATTACCCGTTCCGGCCAAAGTACCACCGCATGAAGCAGTGTACCATTTAATTACTTCACCGGTTCCACCACCTCCACCATTAAGTGTTAAGGTCGTACTTCCTCCATTGCAAATAGTAGTTGAAGAAGCAGTTGCTGAAGTTGGGTCCGAAGATTTTATATTAACGATGAGTGTTGCAGAGTTTGAATTAGCCACGTTGCAGGATCCTATTGCCGCAGCATCAGTAATGATTACATGATAGCGGGAGCCTGCAGCAGTAGCATCAGCTGTTGTAATATTAGAAATGGTTAGAGTTGCGGTATTTGCCCCAGAAATATTGCCGCCATCCACCAGGTTTGTAGGTCCTTTTCTCCATTGATAACTTAAGTTTGAGCCAGTGGCGGCTACTGTAAATGTAGCCGTGCTTCCTTCGCAAAGCGTTTGCGGTGTAACAGGTTGTGTAGTGATAACAATTTCCTGGTCAACTGTCAATACCGCATCTGCTGAAACTGCGTCTGCACAAGGTGCAAGGCCACTTACTACTACATGATAAGTACCCTCATCGGTAGCTTCATCAGTAGGATCGATCGTTAATGTTGCTGTATTTGATCCGGATATAAAAGCATTATCAGAAAGTGGTGTTCCATCTTTATACCATTGATAAGTTAATCCGTCTCCTGTTGCAGCTACTGTAAAGCTTACAGGGAATGTGTTACAGACTGTTTGACTTGGATCAGGATCAGATGTTATAACAGGTGGATCATATATTGATACTACTACATCAAATCTTGTTGTACCCTCACAACCAGTTATAGTTTGAGAAGCATAATAGTGTGTTCCATTTACAAGAGCAGTTGTTGTCGCCAGTGCAGTTCCACCGCTTGAAACGGCGTACCATTGTATACCAGTTCCACTTGCAGCCAAATCTGCTACAGTAGGATTATTATTAGAACAAAATGATTGTGATGCTGTTCCGGTTGGTGCAGCGGGATTACTCACTGTTGCCGTTACATCAAGTCTGGCTGTACCCTCACAACCTGATATAGTTTGAGAAGCATAATAATGCGTTCCATCTACAAGAGCCGTTGTGGTTGCCAATGCGGTTCCACCGCTTGAAGCAGCATACCATTGTATCCCCGTTCCTGTCGCGGTCAAATTAGCCACCGTTGGATTATCGATGGCACAAAACGTTTGTGATGCTATTCCGGTTGGTGCAGCGGGATTACTTACTGTCACTGTTACATCAAATCTGTTTATACTCTCACAACCGGCAATTGTTTGCGATGCGTAATAATGCGCTCCATCTACAAGAGTCGTTGTGGTTGCCAAAGCAGTTCCACCACTTGCAGCAGCATACCATTTGATACCTGTTCCTGTAGCAGTTAAATTAGCTACTGTTGGATTATTGATAGCACAAAATGATTGCGCTGCTGTTCCAGTTGGTGCTGCAGGATCACTTATTGTAGCTGTCACATCTAGTCTGGCTGTGCCTTCACAACCTGAAATTGTTTGCGAAGCATAATAATGCGTTCCACTAACAAGGGCTGTGCTACTTGCCAATGCAGTTCCACCGCTAGAAGCAGCATACCATTGTATCCCCGTTCCTGTCGCAGACAAATTTGCTACCGTCGGATTAATGATGGCACAAAATATTTGTGATGCTGTTCCTGTTGGTGCTGCAGGATTATTAATAGTTACCGTTGCACTTCCCTGGGTGCCCCAGCAGCCTGCTGCAGATAATGCTCTGAAATAATAAGTTCCGGATGTCGTGATTAATTGAGAACTTGAGGGACTTGTAGTTGATGTTCCATTGGAAGTAGTTCCCTGGAAATACATTGTTCCATCTGATCCATTATTTGCTGTTATTGTAGTACTGATGCAAAACGTTCCTGCACCGCTTACTGTTGTAGCTGCAGGTAATGCATTTACTGTTACCTGAACTGTAGCTGTAGTAAAATTAGTAAAACAAGTAGGACCTGTGTTTGTTACAGTGCAATAATACCAAAGTGTACCAGCCGAAGAGGTAGGTGGAGTAAAAGTATTGGTTGTTGTACCAGTGTTAGTGGATGTAGTTTGAACAAGAGTACCCCCACTGGTACTATTAATAGTATTACTGAACCATTGATAAGTAATATTCCCGGCGCTGCTTGTACCGTTAACAGTAATCGTTGCTGTAAGTGTATTTGCTACAACCCCCAAACAACGGGTTTGTGTTGCGCTGGGGCTGACTGAAATCGATGCTGCACATCTATTTGCAAAACTTTTTCCTGGCACCATTGCCAGAAGAAAAACAAAAACACTTAATACGCTTATTTGTAAAAACCTGCCTGCAGGTTTCAAAATAGAATGCTTCAAACCTTTTTGGAGTTTCTGAACAGGAGAAAGAAAAAATAAATTTTTCCTCAGGCATGCATAGGGTACAATTTTAAACATGGTTGAAGCATTTAAAAGTTATAGGGATACGAGCATTGTTCATTCGACGGAGAAACGAATGACAATATTTTATCTTGATAAAAACGCTTACAATTTAAAAGAAATGGGATACTTGGTACGTATAGCTAGCGATCATAACCTTTACTCTAAGCTTTGTTTTCTTTTGCCATTCTTTGCAAACTGACAAATGAGTCACGGATTTTTGTGAATGGAAAGATAGTTTTTTTTTTCATGTAATGCTTGCTAAAGACAGATATTAAGCAAATATTAAACAAGCCTTAAAAACATAGCAATTTAAGCAGGTGATGTTTTCACTATATAGTTATCAAAAGCCGCATAAAGATGCCGGTTGTACAACAGATAAGGTGTCCCGAAACAAGTTCGGGATGAAACAATTGCTTCGCATTTCTGCTGCCACACAAATCCAACTGCACAAGAGTGCGACGCAACAGCAGATGCTACCTGCATTAGCGTTGGGTTCATTATTTCTTATACTATCATCATCACAATATGTATGAGTACAACAAAACAATTTTTTTCTGCAAAAAATTTTATTATGTTTTTTGGATTGGCGGGTTTATTATTTTCCTTAACATTCTGCAGTAAGTTTGATGATCCTGCAGTATATATTCCACCTGCAGTTGATACAGTTCAATACATAGAAAGTAATGAAGATTTTTCTAACCCTGAACGTGGATTTTATCGTGCAGCAGAAGTGCATACCACTAACTATAAAGTGCTTGATGTGGCACAGATGAAAACATGGCGCACATTGCAACAGGCGGATGGCGGAAGTTATAAATTGTATAGCAGTCTTGTGTTTCGTCAAATAGTATTCGAAGGTTTTACACACAAAGATCTTTCGCAGGAAGTACTTGATAGTATTTCAAAAGATTTTACTGCAGCAAGAGAAGCAGGAATGAAATTAGTATTGAGGTTTTGTTATCCTACAACTGCACATGCGGGTTCATGCCCTGAAAGTTTTATCTGCCCGCCTTATGGCGATGCGTCAAAAGAAATAATATTGAAACATATTGCACAGTTAAAACCTTTACTGAAGCCGGGCAAAAAAAAACCGGTGTTTTTAGCACCGGTTAGTTATCATAAACATTCAAAAAAACTATTCTATTACAATCTTTGTATTATAATCAAAAATTTGATTGAAAACCTTTAAAACATAAATACCTTTTGCTATACCGGATGGGAACGTTAATGATTGAGAAGCACTTCCTCCAGAATGTTCTATTGTTTTGTTGAATACTTTTTGACCAGCACTGTTATACAGCACAACGTTATACTTGCCTGCAGTAAGGTTATTGAGTTGTAAATTCACCATCTTATTTGGAACCGGGTTTGGCATAACAGTAACCGAAGTTTTACCGCCATTGATATTAACTGCAATAATTGCTGTATAATAAACTGCACCATTTTTATCGATCGCTTTGATACGATAGAAATTATCACCCTGCAAAGGTTTTGTATCTAATACAGCATAATTGTTTTGGGCATTACCATTGTTACGCGCCGGCATATTTGCAGCAGTTGCAAAGCTGAATCCATTTGCGGATTTTTCCACTTCATAACGGCCAATATTCAATTCATTAAGTGCCGTCCATTCTATTTGTATCGCGTTGCCTTTTTGATATGCTTTGAGGTTAGTTAAAGAAACAGGCAGAATAATATCGCCGGGATTTACAACTGAAAAGCGATTGAATTGCGCTATACCATTCGTTAAACTATTGCTGACATTGATGGTGTAAGCTCCGTAAATTTCTGTATTGTAAGGATACCACAGGATCTGGGAAAAGTCTTGTATATCTCCACCAGAGGATAGGTTAATAAAGTCGCCACGATCAGGACCATAGTCCTTTTGCACCAATGCTGTTTGTGTATAATTAAACCCGGCTTCCACCTCGTTTTCGTCTGAACCCCAGCCTAGCCAGTCGCGTTTGGTAAAGAACAACTTCATTGTCGCTTGTCCTGCTGTAAGTACAGGATTATCAGCCTTTACATACCAGATACGGTTTACTTTCCAGGTATTCGCAGTACCATCGGTATATCCAATATCGCCATAATTTACCACCACTGTATAATCCTGCGACGTGCCTGATTGGTTGTTGATCATCATCCTGTTGGGAGCAGGCACAGGATAGGTATTGTCTGCAGGTATGTAACTTGCCCCTACAGGAAAATAAGTATCAGTATTGCCTATATTTTTGATTTTAAAACCCGCGTTGCCCCCAAATGCTGTAGTGGCATCAGCAACACTGATTGGTGTACCCGTTGCATCACAGGTTGCAATAAAACTCTTTGTGTAGTCTAACGTCGTATTTACGTATGAAGGTTGAGGTGCGGTTAATATACCACCTGTGTTATTCCAGGTAAACAGGTTGCTTTCGGTTACAAAAATGCCGCTTGTAAGTGTAAGATTGTGGCTTGCCGTAATACTATTTTTGAGATGCACGCGGTCCGTCGTTGATGTTTTATTGATCTGCAGATCATAAAATGTTTCGGTACTGCCTGAAGTGGTTGTAATTGTTTGAGGGCTGGAAGAACCACTGAATACCACTTTTCCTGCTCCGGATGTAAAACCACTTGTACCCACGTTGTTAACCCAATTACCCTGTAGTTCGAGTGTGCCGCCGCTTGTCATATTTATATTACCGCCGCTGCTAATGGTTACATTACCAGTTGCAAGTAGTTTACCCGAAGAAGCAAAAGATAAAGTGTTGCTGGTAATAGTAATATTTTGGCAGGGGGCATAACTAAATGCAGATGCATAAGATGAAGTAAGATCAATAATGGGACTATTTGTTGTTGCTGGAATACTAACGCTTATTGGACTTGCGGAAGGAGGTACCGTTCCACTACCCCAGTTAGCGCAATCAAACCAATCTGTGCCGACAAGTCCTGTCCATACACCTGCAGTACCTGTCAAGCCTGCTATTGTAATAGAGGTATTTGCGTTACATGCCGGAGGCCCTGCTGCGTCTTTTACAGTTATGGTATAAGTGCCTGCGGTAAGATTAGTTAAAACATTGCTGGATTGAAAAGTAACCCCATCACTACTGTAAGTGAATGGAGCTGTACCGCCGGTTACGGTTACAGTTGCAGTGCCCTGCGTTCCAAGCTGTCCTACAGTACATGACCCTGTGCCGACTGCAGTAAGAGACATATAAGCACCAACTGGCTGACTTTTAAAATAATCAGCAGAACATGAGCCGCATATAACTTCTCTCCTGTATCTATACTTTGTTGCATCGGTGTTAGAAGGTAGTAAATCTTCGTTTGTTTCTCCAGATAATATCGTCCACGGGTCACCATTAAATTGCCTGTAATACCACTGATAAGTAGGGGTTGAACCATTAGGGCATGTTTCAGTTGTTCCATCAAGTCTTACACCACAGCGTCCGCCTTCCCGCACGAGGCTATAGCTACCGCCGCTTGGTAATGCATATACAGTATTTGTAATTGTATAAATTGTGCCAGCACATCCATTTAAAGTAGGTGTTACATTATATTGAACAGAACCAGAGTTTCCGCTACTCACATTCAGAGTTTGGGCTATAGTAGTTCCGCAGGAAGATGCACAAGCTGTGGCACCGGAAATATTTGTAACAGTACCAAGTGTCCAAGTAAATGAGGATCCGGAAGGGCTGGTTGTTAATGCAATGCTTGTAGCACTTCCAGAACAAGACTGTTGAGAAGAAGAAGTAGTAATCGAAGGAAGCGTTTGAGTACTAGAAGTAAGGTTAGCATGTATAGTTGTATTCACATCTCCCGCTATAGTTCCTGTTCCACCAGTTCTGGTGACTGTTTGTGTTGCCACAGCAGTGATGCCTCTAACCTGTATATTACTTATTGTTAATACGTCCGTTTTATTTACTGCGTTACAAGTATATGTAATTGTTATAGTACCTGCTGTAACAGCTGTTGAAACAATACTTACATTTCCGCCAGCAGCTGTAGTAGATCCAAAGCCCGGGTTGAACTGAAAATTTGTAGGCGCAGATAAAATTAACGTTTTTTGTACCGCACCTGTGTTGGGAAAATCATTTTGACTTCCTTCTGTAATTACAATACTCCCCAGAGTATAATAGCTGGTTGGAAACGTTCCTCCGCAAGCATAGACTGTAAGTGAAGGTGCAGTAATAGTAACGTTTGCAAATGTTTTCTGTGGTAGCATTGTCAACAGAAAAATAAAACTGCCTGCCGTAAATGCAAGACCTTTACGCTTAGTAAAAAGAGTTTTGACAGATAAATAACGATTAGTTATTTGCTTCAGAAAAGTATACAGATTTAAGAAGAAACAGAGAATGCTCTCTCTTCCATATATACGACTGGGTATATTTTTTGTCATAGCCATAGGGTTTTTAAATTACTGACGGATATTAAAATTTATTCAAACACATGCATGATAATGCATCATTACAAACAACTTTTACTTTTACCAACAAACAGATAGGATATTGTTTTCAAAAGACTGGTTACTCACCAAGGTACGTTATCATAAACCGGTACGGTACAATCAGCTTTCAAAGTTATTTCCCTTTTAGTAAAATACAAAAAAGATTAATAAGTTCCCGAATGAAGCGGGTCTTGTAAGCTTGATTTATACCTAAAGATAGATATTAAATATAGTGTGCTTAATTAAGAGTTGCTTAATTGGACAACGCGTGTGCCGGATTTTCCATGCACAGAACGCAAAAGCCACGTCTTGCTATGTAGTACAATTATTCATGACCAGAGTACTCATAGACAGAGGAAGGTAAAAAACAACCACGAAGTGCACTAAGTTTTACACAAAGCACACAAAGTTTCTTCGTGCCACTTTGTGATTTTTCTTTGTGTTCTTTGTGGTCGCTTCTCTGCCGAATAGAATTACATTCAGATGAAGTGTGCGACGCAAGGAACGATGCTATATGTTACAGGACATTGGGTTCAAAAAAATCAGCAAAAAGGCATAGGATTTTAATGAACCGGGGTTAGCTGGTAAAGTGGTATCAACTACCGGCGCTACAGACAGGATGCCGGTAGTGGATAAACCCTGCTCTATTTTTTATATACTTTAAACCATCGGATATTTAAGCCATCACTGATCCGCACAATGTAAATACCCGATGCTATTTGCCCTATCTGTAAAACAGTGGTTCCGCTAAATGTTTGTTTTAGCAAGAGCTTGCCGGTAAGGTCTAACAACTCTGCAGTAAGGGTAGCTGAATTATTGTTTGAAATATTCAACCGGTTATGGAAAGGATTGGGATATACGAGAACGTTATTTTGATTGAGCATGACAGAGCGGATAGCTGAATAGGAATACCTTCCATCCTGGTCAATCATTTTTAGCCTGTAATAATTTTTTCCATTGACAGCGCCTGTATGTATAAAACTATACTGCTTTTTAGGTGCATTCGTGCCGGTGGCAGTAACATTTCCTATGTTGGCAAATAGTCTGCCGTCTGTGCTAAACTCAACCTGGTAGCCGGCGATATTGGATTCGTTTGTAACAGTCCACTCCAGTCTTGCATTATTATTAACCGGCGAAGCTGTAAAATCCAGCAGGCGCACAGCTAACACTTTTTCACTCCGGCTAATATGAACATATTGGTAAAGGAAATTATTGTAATGGTATTGTTCGGGTTGATCGTTGCCGGGGTTTATTTCGAGGTATAAGTTGTAGATGCCTTCCGGTAAACCGGTAGCGTTAACCAGGAATGAGACATGCAAGGTATCGTATGCAGCAAGTGCTCTTGTTTTGGGTATGATAAAAGTATGGGCCTCGTTGCGTTCATCATATAATACCAGTTTTATTTTTAATGAATCAAAGGACGACGGACTTATATTCTTAAAAACAACGTAGCCTTCCAGGCTGTCGAAAGCTGTATTTACTTCGTGATCAAAATTGATTGAGGAAGGAATATTTATACCCAGGTTTGCAGCCATCGCACCTTCGGCCGCAGGTTCATATTCAACACTCCAGTTCTGCAATTGGTAAGGCTTTACAGTAACAGGATCTTTTGTGTGCATGTATAATTTTATAAAAGGATAGTCTTTCGCATTGATGGATGATATATCAAGTTCATGCTGCGTAGTGCTGATAGTGGACCAAACAGAATCTTTGCCATTTTTATCTATAGTTATAATATCGAGACTGGTAATGTTATTATTTTCAGCTTCACCATTCCATTTTACTTTATTCCACGCTTTGCCCGGTCCAAACAGCGGGGAAGTAACAGTAGCTGTGGTATCGAAAACAGAAATATTTTGAGAGGTGGTTATCCTGTCGTACAATCCTTTTGATAAGTAAGATACAGGCGTGTAATGCGCTGCATCATTCTTTTTAAACATGAAAATAAAAGTACGCGGATAGGTGAATGAGTCTATTGCTAAACCCTGGTCTTTAAGACGATGGTACAGTGAGTTGTTGTGCCCGTATAAAGCTGTATCACCTGCCCATACAGTAGGCGCCCAGTCTGTATTACCAAGGTCATACACTTTTCTTACTACCACATAGTATCCGTCTGATACATATTTATCCAGGAAGTCCATCGCATTTTTTCTGCCCGTTGCGGATTGGGTGCTATATTCAAAATTATAGCGACGCATTGGATCGCATATATAAGCTGCGCTATAAGGTAAGGTTGCGTTAAGTATGGGTTTTAAAGTTGTTGGATCAAAAATGTTGAAGATAACGGAACTGCCAATACAAGCACTCCATGTAATGGTAGACCCACTCAGTGCAATACTGAATTGTGCATCCTGGTTTCCACTTGTAGGGTAAATAGAATGTTGTATAAAAAGGTTGCTGTTGGTAGGTGAGAACTTAAAATCGCGGCTTGAAGAATCAAGATCAACCCCCGAAAGCAGGGATTGTGTGTGCTGGTAAAAATGTGCCTGTTCAAATCCTGTATTGCCATCCTGCCTGTAAATAAAAGAAAAACCGTTCCAATGTTTTTCGGCACTGTCTTCCGAAACCCGCCAGTAATAAACTGTATTGTTCAGCGACAGCGGTATGCCTGCAAATTTTATTAAGCCACCTTTTGAAATTTGTGACCTGCTGATCTTAAGGGGAGAATTAAATAATGCAGTTGTATCAACTTCTACTATATACTGCGTGGAAGAATCGTATGGTGCAGAAGCTGAAAGATCAATAGAGCCTGTATTTACAATAGAATAGTTAAAAGGATAAACAGGCAATGGCTCAGGCCCATAGATATTAACCTTAACTGATGCGATGTTATTTTTTTCGCTTATTTCAGGGATGAGATTATCATTATCTATGATCGCGGTGATGGTGGTTGTTCCTTTATCCCTATTGATAACAACCGGCAGCTTTATGCTAACAGAATCGGTATTTTTAATAGCAGCCAATTTAATATAAGCAGCGGTATCTGAACTGCCATCCGTAAATTGTCTTACCAAATAAAAATGTACAGAGTCGTTTGTAGCCCTGCCCAGGTTGTGTATTTTAACCTTCACTGTAAAAGAATCGGAAGCAACAGTTAGATGCCCTGGTGCCACAGTAATTTGTGTACTGTCAATTGCAAAATCCGGCAAAGGAAACGCATTCAACTTTAAAGCAGGATCGCCGTTAAAAGTGAATTGCTCCGCATGCATTCTTGCATAGAAATCTATAGGCCCTGTATAATTAATAACGTTGGTGATACCATCTTTAACGATGTTGCCAAGACCTTGCCCATAATCTTTGGAAGACATGGACAGGTAAAACTGACGGGTAAACATATTTGAGTAATTTAATACTGCATAATTACTCGATGAAAGATAACCAATCGCTCCACGTTGCGGTTCCAAAATAAATTTTTCTGCAAGAGTAGATTTGTCGTTCAGACGGTTAATATCATAATCGAATATGTTGCCAGCCAGGCATCCATTTACTATAAATACCGGGTATTTTCCCTGGTTATTGTAATTGGCCGGGTTATCTAAATTGAAATCTATACTGGTGGAAGATGAATGGCCCAAATATTCAACCAGTGCACTTCCGTTATTGTATTCGTTGGTGAAATCAAGCAAAGCTTCTGCGTAGCCTTCCGGGTTAATCTTTTTACTATACGTTAATACATTGGCGCCTAATAAAGTGTCACTGATGATCTTGCTGTATTTTGTCTGAAAGCTATCTACAAGGTATGCTATGGATGCATCATTTTCGCCTGCAAGGTGTATTACCTTCTTCATCCATAACTTTCTGTCAATTGTATTCACCGTATCCCTTTGTGCAGCTTCATATTGTTTGATTTTCTCAAGATATACCTGTACTTCCGCAGGTGAAACCGCAGATAACCTGCCTATGGGCGTTGCAGGAATATCACTGTAGTTTTCAGAGCTTAATAAGTTATCAGAACCGGGGCTTCCAAATACGGGTATAAGATTTAGTTGAGCAGTTAAAGGATTGGTTTCGTTGTAACGATAAGCGGTATAGGTAATTCCTTTGCCAATCAAAAAGGCGTAACCAGGAAGCGCAGCAAAGTTTGTTCTTGCAAAACGAAGAAAGTTTTTAACAGCCAGCGGATGCATATTTATTCCATAAGCAAACTGATCCTCCAGATCATGTATATCAACAATTTTGACATTAAAATGTCCTCCGCTGTCGGAGCTGCGGTAATTACTATATTGCTCTATATAATTTTCAGTACCGGCTCTGTATAATGCGGGATTTGTAATGATCAGGTAATTGCCCTGGTTAGCCTGCTGATTGAAATTGGTAAATTGCCTTTGTTGAAGTGTAGTAACAGATTTTGCTGCAGAACCGTCAGCTCTAACCAGGACAAGATGATACCTTACCTGGGATGGCTGCAATAAAAACTGTAAAGTGTCTTCAATGGTTTTATCCGCTGTATACCGCTTTCCATTGGTTATATCATATAAAACGGCATCTGCATTGCCACGGTTAAAGTTTGTAATTTTCAAATATCTTCCGGCATCAGAGGGTTCTATATAAAATTCAAAATCAGTATTTCCACCAAAATTGAATTTCCTGGGATATTCTAATTCAACAGTTGCGACGCGTACATCATCACTTGCAGATGCTGAAAGATTTTGTACAACAAAATACGCCGTATCATTTTTTATCCTGTTTGTAGATAAGCCCGGAGTAACCTTTTTTAAGGCTGTAAAATATCCCATGGAAAACTGTACCAGGGAGTCATTATTCAGCTTTACTTTCACGCTCCTGTCGCCGGGAGCATTGCCTATCAAATTAAACCGGGCGGTCATTGTGGCTACCGTTGTATCAAGATACAAATCAGGGAAAGTTTGTGGCAGTTCGGGTTGTCCAAGGCTTGAGCCATTTCGGCGTACCGGTCTGCTGGAAAAACCTTCTCCTTTCGCATAGGCAGACAAATAGAGTTTCTGCTCCCCATTGATATAGTAACCCTGGTTAATCTCCGTACGGAAATACCTGCCAACCGTATAAATGAAGTTTTTTTCGGGGGCAATTGTCGCTCCAGCTGCATTATTTTCAGCTGTTTCAAATCTTTTATTCTTGCCAGCTGGATTAACGGTTAAAAAGTAAGCAGCGGAGTCACTTTCGAGACACCAATAGTCTGAGAGTTGAGATAATGTATCGCTGTAAAGTGCTTTGTCGGGCTTGCCATTTGCAATCTCGCCCCAAAATTCCAGGTAATCAGTAGCAGATAAAATGCCGGTGCTTTTTGAAACATAAACCGGGACTTCCTCACCATCTCTCCACAATTGAAAGTTTTCTGCAGGCGTATTACCCAGGCCTATTGCGGCTAAGGAGGGTTGGTTGATCCGTACTACGCCTTTTTTGACAGGTACGCCTACAGCATCATACCCAAAAGGACCAATTTTGAATTTGTAATATGTTTTCGCATAATCTATCCATTCGTTCTGGAAAGATTGTGCAGTTGCATTATACACACACACCAATAGTATCAACAGATACAAGAGCTTCTTCGTCATGGCTATAGGATATTGGACAGAGATTCGGTTCTGTGAAAGTCTTAAACGATAAAAAAAGGCTGAAAGTTTTGAGGGGGGATTAAGAATTGCTTAACAAGTTATGGCTGCTTAACATAGAGCCATTATTCCATGCTATTTTATAGCCTTTTGCATTCTGATGCTACCGCGCATTAACGGTTTTATCAAAGCAGGGCAGGAGCGGTTTTCTTCATAAAGCAACAAAGGAAAATAGTAGTGAAGTTGCATAGAAGTTGCCCGGGAGTATTGTTGCAGATGCAGCGTGCGACGCAACGAAGATGCCAGGAGTATCAAAAGCTGGTACCAAAAATATCTACTGCATCATTAAAGAATTCATTTTATCTTAACCACCTTATTTATTGGAAAGACTACTTTTGAAAACTTTTTTATGATTGCATTTGTAAGAGGAAAATTTGCCCGTAAAACACCGGCACAAATAATAGTAGATGTTAATGGGGTTGGTTATGAACTGCAGATAAGCCTGCACACCTATTCGTCTGTAAGCAACAAGGATGAGGGCCAGTTACTTACTTACCTGCATATTACTGAAAATGCCCAAACACTCTTTGGTTTTTCTACCCAGGAAGAAAAAGACCTTTTTCTGCAGCTTATTAGTGTTTCGGGGGTAGGCGCATCTACAGCCAGGATAATGCTAAGCGGTTTAAGACCTGACGAGATTATAAAAGCAATAGTGCAGGGCAATACAAAACAATTGGAAAGCGTTAAAGGAATAGGTAAAAAAACTGCAGAAAGACTGGTTGTTGAATTGAGAGATAAACTTGGTAAAATATCTTTAGAAAATATGGGTGCCACAACTACTGTTTTCCCTTCCGCAGACAGAGATGCCGTAAACGCTTTGGCTGGTCTTGGAATAACCAGGACGATGGCTGAATCAGCAGTAAAAAAAGTTTCTGAATCTGCTAAAGAAGCGCTTTCTTTGGAAGATATTATTAAACAAGCTTTAAAAAATCTATAACCTATCGGAACGACTTCTACATAACCAGAGCAACTGAAATTGACTCGTTATTTCCGATTTATTTCGATCACCATTATTGCTGTTTTTTGCTGTGTATGGTCTGCTGATTCGTATGCACAAAAGTCAGACTCGTTGCGTTTTCCTATAAAAGACCGGCGTGGTGACAGATTTACGTGGCGTTATAACAACCCCTTTGACATAAAGGACACTGCACTCATAAAGCAGGATATTGAATACGACCCTGCCACCAAGCAATACTACATTGTTGAAAAGATCGGCAACACTGTTTACCGCAGATCTACACTTACGTTTGATGAGTTTATGAAACTGCAGGCGCAATTATCAGAAACAGATTATTTCAATGAACGTTCCCGCACTTTATTTGACCTGAACCGGAAAGTGCAAAGGCCAAAACCAGGGGTGTATAACCAGTTATTCGACAGGATATTTGGTGTGGGACCAAACGGGTTGAAAGTCGAAATTAAACCAGAAGGCAATGTGGATCTTACAGCCGGGTACCAGGGACAAAATGTTAAGAATCCAACGCTGCCGGAAGCAGCAAGAAAAAATGGTGGCTTTGATTTTAATATGAACGCCAATGTAAACATCATGGGTAATATTGGCGATAAACTTAAATTACCCATCAGTTATAATACACAGGCAAATTTCGATTTTGAGAACCAGTTGAAACTTGACTATAAAGGAAAGGATGACGAGATCATAAAATCCGTGGAAGCAGGTAATATGTCTTTCCAGGCAAAAGGAAGTTTAATGGCCAGTGTCCAGAGCCTTTTTGGAATAAAGACCCAATTGCAATTCGGAAAATTATTTATCACGGCAGCTCTTGCCAATCAGCGTTCGCAAAGACAATCATTAACACTGCAGGGCGGCGGACTTAACCAGGTGATCAATAAAAAGCTGGATGATTACGATGAGAACAAACACTTTCTCATGGCGCAATACTTCGTGAATAATTACGATAAGACCATGAAGAACCTGCCTTATGTAAACAGCCAGGTGCAAATATTAAGATTGGAAGTTTGGGTTACCAACAGGAGTGGCGCAACCACCAATACGCGTAACATTGTTGGTCTTATGGACCTTGGCGAAAATCAGCCCAATAATCCAAATGTTCATTCTCTTAGTACAAGCACCTTACCAGCAAATGGTTCAAACGATCTTTATTCTTTTTTAGCAGGCAGTGACGCTAACCGAAACCCTGCATTGATCAATACAATTTTATTAGGCAAAGGCCTTACTCCTGTAAATGATTATGAAAAAACATTTGCACGCAAACTGGAGCCGACTGAATATTATTTTAATCCCCAGGTTGGTTTTGTTTCTTTAAACCAACAATTACAACCAGACGAAGTATTAGCCGTAGCATATCAATATACTTATAATGGAAAAGTTTACCAGGTTGGCGAATTTTCCCAGGACGTAACTGTTGACTCTACACAAGGTGTGCAAAAAGTGCTATTTCTGAAACTATTAAAAGCAACATCTCAAAGACCTGGTCTGCCATTATGGAACCTGATGATGAAAAATGTTTACTCATTAGATGTAACAGGTTTGCAGAGAGATGGTTTTAATATCAATGTATTGTACCAGGAACCCAGCGGAGGATTGAAAAGATATTTGCCAGAAACAGATCCTGATTATTCGGGCAAACCTTTATTAAGCATTTTAAATCTTGACAGGCTCAATAACCGTAATGATCCCTCACCAGATGGACAGTTCGATTATGTTGACAGTTTTACTGTCTTATCACAGCAGGGCAAAATAATCTTCCCAGTTCTTGAACCATTTGGAAGTTATCTGGATACCACTGCATTACATAATCAGTCACCTTCAGTAAAAACTAAATATCTCTATCCACAATTGTATGATTCCATAAAAGCAATTGCCCAAACATACGCCAACTTAAACCGCTTCTATATCCAGGGCACAATTAAAGGCAGTTCTACTACTGATATATATCTTGGTGGTTTTAACATACCGCCGGGATCAGTATCTGTTACTGCAGGGGGACAAATATTACAGGAAAATGTTGATTATATTATAGACTATAACCTTGGCACTTTGAAGGTGATTAACCAGGCTATTCTTAATTCAGGCGTTCCTGTAAATGTACAATATGAAAACAATGCAAGCTTTGGTATTCAGCAACGCAGTTTCTTAGGATTAAGATTGGACTATTTGGTAAATAAAAAACTTTCCATTGGTGCCACCATGCAAAGACTTACCGAACGGCCATTTTTTACAAAAGTAAATTATGGAGAAGACCCTATACAAAACAGGATGTATGGCGTTGATGGTACTTACCGTTTTTGAATCATAGAAAGGCAATTTATTAAGTAATCTTGTTAGCCCCGGTAATTCTGAATTATAATTAAAG
>JGI24806J26614_1000013_pt1 | contig 24910 bp, 24 predicted proteins | sample Kansoi200umMDA_FD_26614 | JGI IMG/M metagenome (IMG submission 26614)
GCATCTGAGTTAATAACGACCGAGGGAGTTTGATTCAAAATGAAGGGAAGATCCTGGCCAAGGTTTTGCTTTTCGATCTCTTTTTTTGAAATGTTTGTTTTTACAACAGGTGCACGATCAACAGCTCTGACCGCCCTTACCTCCACGGGTGATAAGCTGTAGAAGCTGTCCTTTTCATAAGGTTTTTCCTGGCTTCGGGCGCAGGAAATACAAAGAATGAAACTTGCCAAAAAAGCAATCCTCTTCATTTTTTTAAGTTTATAATTAAAAGAATGAGAGGGAAATGCAGGAGAGAGGTAGTTGTCACCTTCCTTCGCAGGCATTACCCTGATCAGGTTCTACGGGTATGATCTCAGTCCCGATCTATCAGGACACCCCGGGAACTTTATTAAACACAAAGCTAAGAAAGAAAAGCAGTAAAGGTTGTAACTTTTGTACCGCTCTTTTCGTATTACAGCAAATTCAACCATTATGAGGAAAATACTTGCTTCTGTTCTTTTGGCTGGTTTGGCGACCAGCGCTCTTGCTCAAAAAACAATCAATGACCCGAATGCTGAAAAAAGAAACATTAGCGGTTTCCATGGAATTGAAATATCATCGGGCATCGATCTATATCTAAGCCAGGGCGAAGAAACCGTAGCGGTAAGTGCCTCAGAAGCCAAATTCCGTGATAAAATCAGGACTGAAATTAAAAATGGTATCCTTAAGATCTGGTATGAGAATAATTCAAACTTCCATATCGATTGGAATAACAGGAAATTAAAAGCTTATGTCTCATTTAAAGACCTGGATATGCTGGAAGCAAGCGGAGGATCAGATATAACGGTTGAAGGAAGTATTGACGTATCTAAGCTCTCGTTGAATATTTCCGGTGGTTCAGATTTCGAGGGAAAAGTGAATATGAGCGAATTGAAAGTGGATGCTTCAGGTGGTTCCGATGTGGATATTTCAGGTATCGCGAAAACCGTTAGCATTGATGCAAGTGGCGGAAGCGATTTTAAAGGTTACGAATTGATCACAGAATTTTGCACTGTTGACGCAAGCGGCGGAAGCGATGTATACGTTACCGTCAATAAGGAGCTGAATGCTGAATCAAGCGGAGGGAGTGACGTATATTATAAAGGTAGCGGCCTGATCAGAAATTTAAAGAGCGGCAGTTCTAATATCAAAAAAGTAAGTAAATAAATAATCAAAAACTCGACGGTATGAAAAACTTATTTTCCTTTTGCATTACAGTTATCTTTTGCGCGGCATTATTTGCGCAAAAAACGATCAATGATCCCAATGCTCAAAAACGCTCGGTTTCGGGATATCACGGCGTTTCGGTTTCCGGAAGCATTGAGCTGTTTTTGACCCAGGGGAATGAGGAAAGTGTTGTCATCGGTGCTGATGATACCAAATGGCGCAACAGGGTGATCACTGAAGTGAATGATGGTATTCTCCATATTTATCTTGATCATAAAAATAAGATTCAAATTGACTGGCCGAACTCAAAAAAGATCAGGGCTTATGTCTCCGTAAAGAACATTGACTATCTGTCCTCCGCCGGTTCGGGAAAAGTGCATACCGAAGGAAGCCTGAAGTCTGATAAATTGAAAGTCGATATTTCGGGATCTGGTAATATTGATGCCGGTTTTGCAGTAACGGACCTCACGGTTGGGTTGAGCGGTTCCGCCAATGCTGATTTTTCCGGTAATGCGGAGAACTCGGATTTTCACATCAGTGGTTCCGGAAATATCAGGGGTTACGATTTTAAAACTGCATTTTGCAAAGCATCGATCAGCGGTTCCGGAAATGTAAAAATCACGGTAACTAAGGAACTGTCTGCACATATCAGTGGTTCCGGGAATGTGGTCATAAAAGGAGATGGAATGGTGAGGGATTATAGTTCATCGGGATCAGGAAAATTCAGGAGGGTTCAATAATTTAAATTTAAAATATACGTATGAAGAAACTGCTATTAGTATTTAGTGTGTTTGTGAGTATTTCCCTGAGTGCTCAACTTACGATCAATGATCCTAACGCAGAAGTAAGGGAGGCAAAAAATTTTCATGCCATTTCAGTGTCAAATTCATTTGATGTATACATTTCACAAGGCAATGAAGAAGCTGTAGCTGTGAGTGCATCTGAACAGAAGTATAAGGACAATATCAAAGTGGAAGTGGAAAATGGGGTCTTAAAAATATGGCTCAAAAACGAAAAAGAGTTTTGGAGGGGATTAAGAGGTGACAGAATGAAATTGAAGGCCTATGTGTCATTTAAAAAGATCGATAAATTAAAAGCTTCCGGGGCCTGCGATGTACATGCCCAGGGAACTATTGAGGCCGACGATCTGCAGATCAGTCTTTCAGGAGCGAGCGACCTCAAGGAGGGAAAGATAAATGCAAAAAAACTTGACATTGATGCAAGCGGAGCTTCTGATATAAATATTTCCGGGACTGCTGTTGAGCTAAAAGTCGAGGTCAGCGGGGCCAGTGATCTCAAAGGATTTGACCTGGCAGTGGATTACTGCGACGTAAGGGCCAGCGGAGCCAGCAGTATCAATATCACCGTCAATAAGGAATTGTCGGCACATGCAAGTGGTGCCAGCGATATTCACTATAAAGGTGAGGGCCTCATAAAAGAAATCAAAACAAGCGGAGCCAGCAATATTTCAAAGCGGTCATAACCGGGAAAGATAAATCAAAGGCTCCCTGCATCGGGAGCCTTTTCATTTTTAATAATGGTTATGTGTTAAGAATGTTTGGTTAATAACCAGTATCCGGTTACCTTTGCGCTCCACATCGCGAAGTAGAGCAGTGGTAGCTCGTCGGGCTCATAACCCGAAGGTCGGAAGTTCGAATCTTCCCTTCGCAACAAAGCCTCGCCAACGGCGGGGTTTTTTTATTGTTATTTTTGAGAGCATTTATGAAAAGTGGATTCGTCAACATTTTTGGTCGCCCCAACTCGGGAAAAAGCACGCTGCTTAATTTACTGATGGGGGAGAAGCTGGCCATTGTGTCATCAAAAGTGCAAACAACAAGACATAGGATCAAAGGGATTCTTACAGAAAAAGATTACCAGATAATTTTCTCTGATACACCAGGTATTATTGAGCCAAAATATAAACTGCACGAGAAAATGATGCAGGCCGTAAAAAATTCTTTAAAGGATGCTGACATAGCCTTGCTGCTCACCGACATAAATGATAATCGGACTCTAAATGATGAAATATTTTCTTCATTAAAAATAAAAGTTCCTTCGATCGTTGTGATCAATAAGATTGACACGTCCAACCCCGAAAAAATAAAAGAAACGGTTTCTTTTTTCGAAAATAAAACCTATTCAAAAAAAATAGTTCCCATATCGGCGCTAAACAATATTTACAGAAATGAACTTTTAAAGGCCATTCTTGAATTTCTGCCGGAAGGTGAAAAATTTTATCAGGACGATGAAATAACCGATCTGTCGACAAGATTTTTTGTGGCTGAACTGATACGGGAAAAAATATATGCCCTTTTTGAAGAAGAGATTCCCTATCAAACGGCGGTGGTCATCCAGGAATTCAGCGAAAAAGTAAATCTTGTCAAAATAAGAGCAGAGATCATCGTGCACCGCGAAACGCAAAAAGCAATCATACTGGGCGAAGGCGGGAAGATGATCAAAAAGCTGGGAATAATGGCAAGGGAAGAGATCGAAAAATTTTTACAGCAAAAAACTTTCCTGGAACTGTTTGTGAAAGTAAAACCAAACTGGAGGGAAAACGAATTGCGGCTAAAAGAATATGGATATTAATGACCTGAGGCAGCATAGAAGAAATTTGGTCGCATTAAGATGTACGTGCAATTTGAAAATATTATGTTCAAAAAATAATTGTTAACTGAATGGCAGGATTTACCGTAGCAATTGTCGGCAGGCCGAATGTGGGCAAAAGTACCTTCTTCAACCGGATGATGGAAGAGCGTAAGGCCATTGTGCATGACATAAGCGGCGTAACTCGCGACCGGCAATATGGCATTGCGGACTGGAATGGCAAAACATTTAATCTAATCGATACCGGGGGCTTCGTGCCGCATAGCGAAGATATTTTTGAAAGAGAGATCAGGAAGCAAGTGGTGATCGCAGTGGAGGAAGCCAATGCTATCGTATTTATGGTGGATGCGGCAGTGGGACGAACGGACCTTGATGATGCCATGGCAGACATACTGCGCCGCGGAGAGAAGCCTGTATTTCTGGTCGTAAATAAAGCAGATAATAATGAACGAGTGCTTGAGGGAGCAGAATTTTATGGCCTTGGCTTTGAGAATATCTTTTTTGTTTCGTCGATGACCGGCAGCGGCACCGGCGAGTTACTGGATGCAATAGCAGATCTGATACAAGAGGACCTAAGATCATTTGAGGACGAAGAACTACCGCGGTTCGCCATCGTAGGCCAACCTAATGTGGGAAAGTCGTCGTTGTTAAATTCGCTGATTGGAAAAGAGAGAACCATTGTAAGTGAAATTGCAGGTACTACAAGAGACACCATCCACACGCACTATAAACTTTTCAAAAAAGAATTCATCCTGATAGACACGGCGGGTATCCGCCGCAAAACAAAAGTTCATGAAGACCTTGAATTTTATTCGGTCATACGTGCCATAAAGGCCATCGATGAAGCAGACGTGTGTTTATTATTAATAGAGGCCAAAAAGGGCCTTACTGCCCAGGACCTGAGTATTTATAGCCTGGCCGCTCGGAAGGGGAAGGGAATTGTCCTGCTGGTAAATAAATGGGATCAGGTTGAAAAACAGACCAATACAGCCCGTGATTATGAAAAAGATTTAAAAGGCAAGCTTGCCCCGTTCAATGATGTGCCGATATTATTTATTTCAGCCAAAGAGAAGACACGCATTTATAAAACCATTGAAGTGGCGATCGAAGTGTTTGAAAATCGCCAAAAAAAGATCACCACCTCCGAGCTCAATCAAACATTATTGAAAGCGGTAGAAAATTATCATCCTCCTGTTGTAAGAGGGCATCCTGTTAAGATCAAGTACATTACTCAATTGCCCACAGCGACGCCCTCCTTCGCTTTTTTTTGCAATTTTCCCGATGATATAAAACAACCTTACAAAAACTATCTTGAAAATCAATTAAGAGAGCATTTTAATTTCACCGGGGTGCCTGTTCGTCTATTTTTCCGTAAGAAATGATCAACAAAAAAAGCACGTTTTCTGATCCATTTTCTGTTCATCATTTACATTTGTGCGAGGTAATATTCTTAAAAAAGCAGAATGAAAAAATTATTGGCAATTTTAGCTATCGCCGGCGTTTTGGCCGCTTGTAATAACGGTACCGACTCTAAAAAGACTACCAGTGACACAACTATAATGACTGCAGATACTACCGGCAAGATGACTACAGACACTACAAGAAAAATGTCAACGGACACTACAAACAAAATGTCACCAGACACGTCAAAGAAGAAGTAATTATTGTCCTGCAGTATCACTTTCAGAGGAGAATGCTCGCCACGAAACAGAGTGTTTTTATTTTACAACCCGAACGATTTTATGAGGCCGTTTACCTGGCGTTTAAATTGCTGAAATTCTTCCTGCTGTTGCTTAATAAAAATATTCTCATCAAGTTTACCCAATACCTTATCCATTTGCCCCTGCGTTTCATAAACCATTTTGCGAAATTCGTTGTGATAATCTTTAGCCCTAGAATCATAAATGGCTTTAACCATCCATTCACGGGTGTTCAATGACTGGTTGAGGAAGAGCTTGAAATTTTTTTTATCAAATTTTGCAGGAGTGAGTTTATTGACTTCTAGTAAAGAGGCAAAGGCATGTTGCAATTTTTGGTCCTTATACACATCGCCATTTTTCTGGTAGAAGTTGTGAACTTCACCCCAGCTCTTTATTTTGCCCGAATGAACCTGTTTGATGAAACTGTCTAGCGAGGATTGCGGGAATAATTGCCCCCCTGTGTTTATCCACAAATTTCTTTTTGCCGCTAAGGGAATCACTTGCAGGAATTTTTCCCATGAGTTTATTTTTTCTTCGGTAGCAAAATTTACTAACTGCAATACGCCATAGTAAGTGATGAGTTCTTTAAATATTCCATAGGAAGCCAATACCTTTACTAACTCTGTTTTACGCTGACTATTCTCAAATCCGTCGGCTACAATTTCGAGTTTGCTGACCATGGGGCTTTTCTCTTCCAGTAATTTTTCCCCTGCTTTGTAGATATCTTTATCGGTCAATTTCTTTTTGTTCCTTTTTGCAACAGCGGCGCCTGTGTACTTTTTGATAAGTTCCAGGGCGTTGAAAATTTCATTTATACTGTCAGGGGCCAGGTAATCATATTCTATCAATTGTGTTTTTTCGTTTCGCTTGTCCCGCTCAACATATTTTATAGCATTACGGGCCAGTGCATACATATTATACATAAACCAATAAGCCGGCATTACAATAAGCTTGTCATTACTCACATCATTACTTACAAGAGAAAAAGGGATGGGGATATTCAGTTCAAAAGGATAGTCACTCTTGGCAATTAAAGTAAAACACGCAAACTTGGAATTGTGCTTCAGGCTCACGCAAAGCCCCGGCCAAAAGCCGCGAGCGGCAATAAGTTCGCCGTCGGCACCGCGACTGTTATGATTAGAGCCAATAGTGGCACCAGCAGCCATGTTACTTTGCCCCATTACTAACGCAGCACATAAAAAAGAATTGTTATGGTGCTGCTCATGGCCGGGGAAGATCAATGAATTCAAAACTTCGCAGCACGAGATGGTGGAATTATTTCCCAGGTAAGAATTGATCAGTCTTGCTCCATATTTTAACTGAGAGTGCGAAGCAAGGATAAACCGTACTGCTTTTACACCATAAAAAACCCGGCAACCAAAACCGACAATGCCATTTACCAATTCTACCCCTTCACCAATCTGTGAAATTTCTTCAGGCGAAGAATTAATGGTGAGATTTTTCAACTTGTTGGCGCCTTTTATATAGGCATCACTGCCTATCCAGACATCCTTAATGATCTTGCTGTTTTTGATCACGGTCCTGTCGCCGATCTTCCCGTAATAACCACGCTTATGATCAAATAGTTTTTGAGTAAATTCTTTGAATTTTTCCATCAACACTTTATCATCCCTGTATCTCGACCACAGGTAAGCATCGCCAGGCAGCATACCATTAAAAGGAATTATGCTTCTTCCCGCATTTTCATTGCACACTTCCAGCCATACCCTCACCGATTCACTTTCACCCTCTTTGATGATCCCATTTCCGAATTTAGAATGATCAGATACTGCCAGCTCGTTTACGTTTACAATGATTACCTCGTTCCCTACGATGTAATGGCTCATGTAGTTCACATTGTCAATAACGACATTGTCGCCAAAATCACAACTGATGATCGTACTGTTATATAAACCGACCGGCAGACGGATATCATGAAAAGAAAGATAAAGTGTCTCGAGCTTTCCAATGCGCACCAGACCAAAAAACTTGCAATTCTTTACAAGTTCAGCATTGAAAGCGTCGGATACAAGAACGCAGTTCCAGTCATCAGAAGAATTCCTGTTGCGAACGAGGGCCTCAATTTCAAAAGCGGTTAGTTTTCTATAACGAATCCCATTACGGTTTTGAATATTACGGAGATAATATTCATCCTTTCCCTTTGGAATATATTGTTCAGATACAAAATCATAACCGAGCGAGCCGATGGGAGTTTTCTGAATATCATTCATTGGTTTTGTACAGATGTTACTGATGACTAAAGGTATGAAGCAGAAGAGTTCTGACGAAAAATGTTCCGGCACGGAAAGAAAGGCCTGAGCAAATACGATCATTTCAATCGCACTCGGGATGAGATTTACTCAACGGTAACGCTCTTGGCCAAATTCCGCGGTTTATCTACATCGTAGTTCTTGGCGATCCCAATATAGTAGGCAAGCAACTGCAAAGGTATTACACTTAACATCGGGGCCACAATTTCATCGGACTCAGGAACAATGATCACATCATCACACAGGGCCATCGTACTGTCATCACCCTCTGTAATGACTGCGATCACTTTCCCTTTTCTTGCTTTTATTTCCTGAATATTGCTGACCACTTTCTGGTGATGTGCATCTCGTGTTGCAATAAAGACCACCGGCAATGTTTCATCGACGAGAGCGATGGGCCCATGTTTCATTTCCGCTGCCGGGTATCCCTCGGCATGTATATAAGAAATTTCCTTGAGTTTTAATGCTCCTTCCAGTGCAACAGGGAAATTATAACCACGACCGAGATAAAGAAAGTCTCTTGCATCTTTGTATTTTTCCGCGAGATCCTTTATTTGATCGATCGTTTCAAGAAGTTTAAAAACTTTTTCCGGAATAGCATGAAGCTCGTTCAGCAAATGATAATAACGGTCCTCTTGAATCGTTCCTTTTTTCCTTGCGATCTTTAAGGCGATCATATTGAGCACAGCCAGTTGCGCCGTAAATGCTTTTGTTGACGCGACTCCAATTTCCGGGCCGGCATGAGTGTAAGCGCCCCCATGACTGACTCTTGCAATGGAAGATCCCACTACATTCACTACGCCCAGAATAATGGCTCCCTTTGACTTTGCGTTCTCAATAGCAACCAATGTGTCGGCGGTCTCGCCACTTTGTGAAATGGCAATGATCACATCACCCTTTTCTATAACCGGATTGCGGTAACGGAATTCAGAGGCATATTCAACTTCCACTTTTATGCGGCATAGCTCCTCAAAAATATATTCTGCCACCAGCCCTGCATGCCAGCTTGTACCGCAAGCCACCATGATGATACGATTGGCATTCATAATTTGCTCGGCATATTCCTCAATTCCCTTCATCGTAATGGTGCCGGCGTCAACATCGAGTCTTCCGCGAAGACAATCATAAATCGTATTGGGCTGTTCAAAAATTTCTTTCAGCATAAAATGGTCGTAACCTCCCTTTTCAATGGCGGCCAGTTCCATATCAAGCTTGGTGATGTAGGGAGTTATTTTTTCATTGCCGAGATTTTTAAGTATCAATTCGTCGGGTTTGATGATCGCCAATTCATAGTCGTTTACATACACCACTTCCTTTGTGTATTCAATAATAGGCGAGGCATCGCTCGCTAAAAAATGCTCGCCCTTGCCCACACCAATGACCAGGGGGCTGCCTTTTCTCGCAGCGATCAAAGTATCAGGATGGTCCTGATCTATGAGGACAATGACGTACGCTCCCACCACTCTTTTTAATGCAATGCGAAGGGCTTCTTCCAGGGAACAATCGTTGTTTTTTTGAATGTCTTCGATAAAATTGAGCAGTACCTCGGTGTCCGTTTCACTATTGAACTGGTATCCTTTTTTTATTAGTTCATGCTTTAACTGCGAATAGTTCTCAATGATCCCATTATGTATCATGGCGAGTTTGCCGCTGGCAGAAGTCTGGGGATGTGCATTCGAGTCACTCGGTTCACCATGCGTTGCCCATCGTGTATGACCGATGCCAATACTGGCATGAAGATCTTTTCCAAGAAGAGTTTCTTCAAGCTCTGTAACTCTTCCCTTTTTCTTATACACTTTCAAGCCACTATTTAAAAGGGCAATACCCGCACTGTCATAGCCGCGATATTCAAGGCGTTTCAATCCTTTCAGAATAACAGGGTAGGCTTCACGATGCCCGATATAAGCCACAATACCACACATAATTTCAGTTTTAAGTATTAAGGTTCGGATTCAGTGTACGAAAATCTAAAAAATAAGGCAGACCACAAAGCACGAAGAAGCAGGATTTTCAGCAATTTCGGACAATTATCAAACTTATAGAGCGAGACTTAACTTTTATAGGCAGTATTCAATTCAATAGATATGATTACCTAAATCATCTTTTCCTCTCCCAAATCATCGGGATTTATTGCTTGTTCTTAAAATCACCCCGTTTCCACGCCTGGATAAAATCAGCCCAGGCGGCAGGATTAAAGATATTCATCGGAGGAGTTTGTCCTGCATAGCTTGCTTTGTTGGCAATATTTCGGAATTGCAGCTGGGTAGCCTCGTTGGCATCACCGGGAACAGACTTTATTAATATTCGCCGCTTGGCAGCATCGGTATTCTTTCGGGCAATTTCAATATTATCATCATTCACTTTGGCATTTACAAAATCCCTTGCAAATTGTTGCGGTGTTGGGCGGGGACGAATGATCGTAGCAGGAAGATAAATAGTGTCGGCCACCATTAACTGCACCACGCTATATTGATTTCCTTCGAGGGTCCTGGGAATGGTAATTTCCTTGGGTTTATAACTTACATGGGTAAAGTCAATCACATCGCCTTTCAGCACCACGATGGAGAATACTCCCTGGTTATTGGTAATGGTGCCGCGGTTTTGCCCTTTTACGGTTATACTCACGGCAGGTATGCCTACAAGACTGTCGGCCGTCATTACGATACCATATAATTGTACGACAGAATCACGAACGGTTTCAAACTGGGCTTTAGCAGATGATGGTACTATGAAAAAAGCAATTCCAAGATATAGCAGAATTTTTTTCATTGCCTCAAAATAAACACAAGTTGTTTAAACTGAAAAACAAATAACCCCATTGATAGTTACCTTTGTGCTGAAAAATTGTTTTTTACAATCATTTTAACGAACAACTATCAGTCAGCGCCTGTGAAACTACAAAAATCAGACCCCCATGACCAATGAAGAGATATTGAAAGCACTGGGTAGTGTACAGGAACCCGACTTAGGAAAAGATATTGTTACTCTTGATATGGTAAAAGACATTACCATTGAAGGTCATCATGTTTCCTTTACCATTGTACTTACTACACCCGCTTGCCCTTTGAAAGATCTGATCAAAAATGAATGCATCGCTTCAATAAAGAAATTGGTAGATCAAGATGCGGTCGTAGACGTGAAATTTATTTCCCATACAACGACCAAGCGATCAGACAATGGAGCCTTATTGCCCAAGGTTAAAAATATAATTGCTGTAGTAAGCGGAAAGGGTGGGGTTGGAAAAAGTACAGTCGCCGCCAATCTTGCTTTAGCATTATCCCAGGGAGGAGCAAAAGTGGGATTGATGGACGCGGATATTTATGGTCCGAGTGTGCCGATCATGTTTGGTGTACGCGGTGAGCGGCCATTAATGATAGAGATCGGAGACAAAGGCATGATCGCACCCCTGGAACGTTACGGAATAAAATTGATGAGTATAGGTTTGCTGGTTGATGAAAAAAATGCCGTGGTTTGGCGCGGTCCAATGGCGAGCAGTGCTATCCGCCAATTTGTAACTGATGTGTATTGGGATGAACTCGATTATTTGATCATTGACATGCCACCAGGAACCGGCGACATTCATTTGACCCTGGTGCAAACCGTTCCTGTAACAGGTGCTGTGATCGTAACAACGCCGCAGGATGTGGCACTCGCCGATGCCAAAAAAGGAATTGCGATGTTTGGCCAGGCACAAATCAATGTGCCTATTATTGGGCTGGTAGAAAACATGAGTTATTTCACTCCGAAGGAACTCCCCAACCACAAATATTACATTTTTGGAAAAGATGGAGGCAGGCGGCTGGCAGATGAATATGATATTCCTTTTCTTGGTCAAATACCGCTGGTACAAAGCATTTGTGAAGGCGGGGACGAAGGTATTCCCGTGATGATGGGCGACGATGAGCTCAGCAAAAAAGCTTTCGGCGATTTTGCAGCTCATGTAGTTCGTAGTATTGCTATGCGAAACGCGAATATTGAGCAAGCAAAAGTAGCATCTGTGGTTTCATAGAGATGAAGTATTTTGCGCCAAATCCCGACTATGAAAAATAATCTCCGATCTCTTTTTCTTTTGCCTGCAATTTTATTCATTGCGTCTTGTGGAGTAAAAGTCACTTCCAAACCTGTTGGTCACTTACCACCCGGGCAAGCTAAGAAAATAGCCGGAAGTCAATCCGCAAAGTCTTTCGCGCCTGGTCACCAAAAGTATTAGGATGTTTTTGGTAATCGTTGTCACTGCTATCGCGAACGCTAAAACTACTTAATTCGGAGAACTAAGTTTTCTTTGTGCCTTTGTAAGAGCTTAGCATCTTTGTGTGAAATCTTAGGATTGCGTTATGTATAATTATCGTCACTACAAAGAGCACGACAGAGAAAAACTGATTGAATTCATGCACAGTCATCCGTTCATTACTTTGATCGGCTGCGACCACAATAGCAGGATCGAAGCAACACAAATTCCGGTGCTGGTTGAGGAGAAAGAAGGGAAGCTTTTTATCTATGGGCATATGGCCAAAAAATCAGCCCATCACCAGGCTTTTGAAGAAAATCCAAATGTGCTTGCGCTCTTTACCGGTGCTCATACCTACGTGAGCGGGTCCTGGTATAGCGGCAATCCCCACCAGGCCTCCACATGGAATTATATCTCGGTGCACGCAAGAGGACAAATAAAATTTCTTGACGAAACGGCTTTAATAACATTACTCAGAAAACTCTCTCTTCGTTTTGAAAATAATAATACAGCTTCTTCAACTATCTATGATAATCTGCCTGCTGATTATAAAGAAAAACTGATCAAGGCTATCCTCGCTTTTAAAATTGAAATCATTGAATTGGACAACGTATATAAACTGAGCCAGAACCGTGATGAAAAAAGCTATGATAATATCGTTCAGCAATTGAAACAGCAGGAGGGTGATGCAAAGGAAATCGGCAACTTGATGGAAGAAAGAAAGTCAAAAGTATTCTCTTCATGAAAAGATCTTTTCTCTTTACGTTCATTTCACTTATAATGTCTTGCTCAAACACAAAGCATCTTCAAAATTCACCTTTAGGGGAGGGTAGCCCAGTTTTTGATAAGCAGGGGCATCGCGGCTGCCGGGGCCTGATGCCTGAAAATACGATCCCGGCGATGATAAAGGCCCTTGACCTTGGCGTTACAACCCTGGAAATGGATATTGCCATTACCAAAGATAAAAAACCGGTCCTGTCACATGACCCATGGTTCGCGCAGGAAATAACGATCAAACCGGATGGAAAAGTGATGGGAGAGAACGAAGAAAGAAAATTTGTTATTTATTGGATGACCTACGACCAGGTGACAACTTTCGATGTGGGCATGAAACCGTATCCTCGTTTTCCTCATCAGCAAAAAATGAGAGCCGTAAAACCGTTATTAGCGGATGTGATCGATAGCAGTGAAAGACATGCGGCCGCTACAGGAAGGCCGTTGCCCTATTATAATATCGAAACCAAAACAAACCCGGAGTTTGATTCCGTCTTTCATCCCGCACCTGCAGAGTTCGTCGATCTGTTGATGTCAGTAATTCAGGAAAAAGGAATTGCAGGCCGGGTGATCATTCAATCTTTTGATTTTAGAACGTTGCAATATCTTCATCAAAAATATCCTGAAATGAAAACGGCCATGTTGATTGAAGACTTTGACAAACGCAGCCTTGATGAAGAAATAAAAGCTTTGGGATTCAATCCAACTATTTACAGCCCCGCTTATTCCTTGATAAGCGAAGTCCTGATCAGGAGGTGCCATGAACAAAAAATAAAGGTCATTCCCTGGACGGTAAATGACAAAGCCACGATTGATAAATTAAAAACAATGGGAGTGGATGGTATCATCACAGATTATCCGGACCTTTTTTGATGCATCGTATCTTTGATCTCATGAATCTCTCACTCGAAGGAAGAAATGCCGTTATTTGCGGAAGCACGCAGGGGATTGGGCTCGCCATTGCTGAAGAATTGGCTTTGCTCGGCGCCAATTGTACATTAATGGCAAGAAATGAAAAGGCGCTAAAGGAAGCCATGCATGAGCTGGATACGGCATTAAGACAAAACCATAATTATCTTGTTGCAGACTTCAGTAAACCGGAAGAGGTTAGAGAGGCAATTGAAGAGCATGTAAAACATCATGCGGTACATATTTTAGTGAACAACAGCGGCGGGCCGCCGCCTGGAACAATCATTGATGCAAAAGAAGAAGATTTTTTAAAGGCATTTAATCAACATCTTGTTTGCAATCATATCCTGACAAAGGCAATAGTGCCTTCCATGAAAAAAGAGGGCTATGGCCGCATCATCAATATAATTTCAACCACAGTTAGAATTCCGTTGAAGAATTTAGGAGTATCGAATACAATTCGCGGAGCCGTGGCTTCATGGGCCAAAACAATGGCGAATGAACTGGGAGAGTTTAATATCACCGTCAATAACCTATTGCCGGGGAATATTACTACTCAACGGCTCGCTTCTCTAATTGAAGCGACAGCAAAAAAAGGGAATGTGGTCATAGAAGTCGTGGAACGGAACATGAAGGATGAGACACCGCTGAAACGTTTTGGTTCTCCTTCAGAAATTGCAGCGCTTGCAGCTTTCCTGGCGTCGCCGGCAGCCTCGTATATAAGCGGCGTAAGTATCCCGGTTGATGGAGGAAGAACCGGAAGCATTTAAAGAGTTAATCATATTCATTTTACTCTTCGATATTGGATAGAATTGAAAAATTAAAAGAGTTTTTGAAACTGGACGCAACTGACTGTTTTTTACAGCACGCATTGGCTCTTGAATACATAAAGGCCGGCGATGATTCTGCCGCGCAGCATTTATTTGAAGATATCTTGCAAAGAGATCCAGCCTACATTGGTAGTTATTATCATCTGGCTAAACTATTCGAGCGCAATGGCGATACGAGAACAGCAATCAACTGGTATGAAAAAGGAATGGAACAGGCAAAGAAGGCAGGAGAGAATCATGCCTATAACGAATTGCGAAGTGCCTATGAGGAACTGACATTTTAAATTAATTGAACTTATTTGACAGAGGGTGACTATTCTGCTAACGTCCTTCGTGTTCTTTTTGTCCAGCTGCATTGCTGCGACCTTATAATAAGAACGGAAGAGAAAGGGTCATCCAATATTCAAAACCTTATTTCTGATTAGATGGATTTACTTCAGCGATTCCGGGAATCTGTTCAGCAACAAAATCTTTTCTACCAAAAAGACAAATTGATATTGGCCGTAAGTGGGGGAGTAGATTCTGTTGTTCTTTGTGAGCTCTGCAAAGAAGCAGGATATGATTTTGTCATTGCCCACTGCAACTTTCAACTGAGAGGGGAGGAGAGTAGCAGGGATGAAACGTTTGTCAGAGGCCTGGGAAAAAAATATGGAACGGAAGTATTCGTAAAAAAATTCGATACTGAAAAATATGCCCTGGAAAATAAGATCGGCATCCAGGAGGCAGCGAGAGATTTAAGATATGCGTGGTTTGAAGAATTGAGACAAGAAAAAAAATTCTCCTTCCTGTTATTGGCACATCATGCGAATGATAATATCGAAACTGCTTTGATGAATTATTGCAGGGGCACCGGTTTGCGAGGGCTAGAGGGAATGCCAGCGATTTCGGCTAATATCCGCCGGCCATTGCTCGCTTTTTGGAAGGAAGAACTAATTGAATTTGCAAAAAAAAATAGGTTGGAGTTTGTAGAAGATACTTCCAATAAATCCTCAAAATACACACGCAATCTCTTTCGAAATGAGATCATCCCTTTGATCTCTAAAGCATATCCGCAGGCAACGTCAAATCTTCAGGATAATATTGATCGCTTTAAGGAGGTCGGCAGGCTTTACGATCTGTTGACGACAGAATTTAAAAAGAAACTTTGCAAGATCAAAAATGATGAAGTTTACATCCCTGTTAAACAATTGATGTCTTATCAGAATAAGGCACTGATCTTTGAAATTATTTCTGATTACGGGTTTACTGAAAAGCAGGTCGAAGAAGTTGCCAAATTAGCCGAAAGCGAATCCGGAAAATTTATTCAATCACCGAATGCTTCCGTACGTATCATCAAATTCAGAAATTGGTTTATTATTTCAAAACATGAATCCCGCGAGACGACCACTTTTGTAGTTGAAGCAGAAGCAAAACAGCTGAAGACTCAAAGTGGCCAAATGAAAATTGAAAGAATTCCTTTTACTCCTGATTATCAACTCCCGACTGCCGACTATATTGCCTGCCTCGATGCCGATGAAATTTCCTTCCCTCTTATCCTTCGCAGAATGAAACAGGGAGATTATTTCTATCCTTTGGGAATGAGAAAAAAGAAGAAGCTTGCCCGTTTCTTTATTGATCAAAAACTTTCAAAACCAGACCGCGAAAAGATCTGGGTACTCGAAATGAATAAGAAAATACTCTGGGTTGTGGGGTTGAGGATCGATGATCGTTTTAAGATCACGGATAAAACAAAATCCATTTTAAAGATCTCCTTACATCCCTCCTAACCAGGTCTGTACTTCGTGGATAAAATTTTGCATTACGGGGTAATTGGAAAAAAATTTTGAGGCTATTGTTAAAAAAACGATTCCATAAAAAGCTCCCCATATGTGTGCCGAGTGATTGATATTATCAGATGATCTTCTCTCAAGAATCGACGAAACGATAATGTAAAGTGCGCCGAAAATAAAGCCGGGTATCATTACAGGAAAAAATATCAATCCCAATTTTCGCAGGGGAAATAACAGGATAAAACAAAACACTACTGCTGAAACGGCACCTGAAGCTCCAAGACTTCGATAGTAATAATTGTTCTTATGCTTTCTATAAGTGGGCAAAAGGCAAACAATTAATGCTGAAATGTACATAACGAGGTAAACAAAACTTCCGTACTTGTCAAAGACCTCTATAAAGGCTTTCTCGACCGCGACGCCAAAAATATACAAGGCATACATATTCAAAATCAGATGCCCGACATCTGCATGAATAAGGCCGCAGGTAACAAAACGCCACCATTGTTTTTGTTGGGTAACTGCCGGCGGATAAAAAATAAGATCGTCAATGATCTTATGGTTGCTGAATCCGCCAATAGAAACAAGAGTAGTGACAATAATGATGATAAGCGTGATCGATAATTCCATGTGGAAGAGTTAAAAGTGCCAGGGCTAGTTGATAAAGATCGTTACAAATTTCGAAATTCGAATTTTCGAAATTCAATGATGATACTTTTCATTCCTGAGGATGGTACAGGCTCTGTAAATCTGTTCCGCCAAAATCAATCTTACCAACTGATGAGGAAAGGTAAGCTGTGACAGGCTCCATTTATAATTTGCCTTTTCGAGAACCGTTTCATCCAGCCCAAAAGCGCCGCCAATTACAAATACAAGCGTCCTGATACTCTCATTAGCTCTTGCCTGGATAAACTCGGCCAATTTTTCTGATCTCATTTCTTTTCCTTGTCGGTCAAGTGCTATCATGTATTCGTCTTTTTTCAGCCATTCAATGATCGTTTCACCTTCTCTTTTTTTCAGGTCCATTTCACTCATCATTCCTGCATTTTTTGGAACAGGAAGGATGTTCCATTCGACTGGAAAATAGTTTGAAATGCGCTGAGTAAAATCTTCGATGCCGGCTTTAACGTATGGTTCATGATTTTTTCCGATTGACCAGAATTGGATTTTCATATTGCAAAAGTAAATAAGCCTCAAGTTTGGGCACAAGGCAAACTATCCTTATTTTTGCGACCCACTAAATTGGCCCCATAGCTCAACTGAATACCTGCCTGCCGGCAGGCAGGGAGCATCTGACTTGAAAGTAGAAGTTAGATTAGCTATGGAAGTGTATGAAAAAAATTGGCCCCGTAGCTCAACTGAATAGAGCATCTGACTACGGATCAGAAGGTTGATGGTTTGAATCCTTCCGGGGTCACAGCCACAGACAAGGGTTTCAGCGAATTGAAGCCCTTTTTAATTTTACCGATTTGCACAAAATTTGCACAAAAACTGCCTTTAAATCGACATTTTTATGTAATGCCAGCGCTCTCAATTTGTCCCGATTATTGCCGTACTCCTACCCTCTGTATTCCCATCAATTTCTTCAATTGTGAAATTGAGAGTTCTGAATCTTGTGTCTTTCCGATAGGTAAATTAAGTAGCCCCTTTACTGTTTTAAGTTTGCTTATTTTTTAATGCTTGTGTTGCAAAGAATGTCAGAGTTTATCCCTTTCCAAAAACGCCTAATATCACCAATACCAGCGTAAATAACCCTATCAAAATAGTCTAAAAAAGAATTTGTTCGTTTAGATGTATGCCAAGTACTTCAAGCTGATTATTTTTTAAAGGCAGTATTTTGACATCAACTTGCGAATTGAAATTGCCGGTTCCCGTTATATCTCTTGCTGCATTGAATGTTTGATGAGCTGTAGGATAAGGCCTGTTCTTTGCTTCCTCTTTTTCATATTCTTCCAAGTAAGTCTTGCCGGAGGAAAAGAAAACCGTTCCTTTATCCTTTATGAAAAAGCTCCACAACTTTCCGCCATCACCAATCTCAATTATTTTGATGTGGTCAATTTTGTCTTGCATTATTTTTAAACAAACTCTTATTATTGCCTTATCTCGGCTCAGCGCATTTGAATCTGAGTAAAGTGATACTTAAATAATTTTCACAAAATCGATAGTGACATTATTGAGAAAGATATTAATGGTATTTTGATCTGGAATGACAAAAGTGGGGTTATTATAGACACTATAAATTATCAAATAACTTCTTTGAATAATCAGTTTGATGGTGGTGGCTCTGGTTCACCGGTATTTTTATTTTTGAAAAATGGACAAAACTATTTTCGGCGGAATTGGGATTTTTAAAGATTCGATTTGCCATTAAGCCTAATGTTTTCCGCCATATTCTGGCAAGTAAATAGTATCGGAAACTATTGATGCTTATTTTACTGCGATTGGGCGGACGATTGCAATTGTATTAACCCCCTAATAACTGGACATTTTTTTCAAAACAGTTAGTCTGTTTCCGATGATTAAAGATAGTCAACTGTGGTTTTTCAATTACTTTATCCACTAAACGGCTCGCTTCAATTTTGAGTGATTTGCGCTCGCCATTTGTGGATAAAGCATCAGTAGAGATATTGATCTGTTGTTCCCTGATCAGCTTTTCTTCTTCATATCCGTTCCAGACATAGGCTGGGGTTAACATTTTCTTTACGGATGCGCCACCACAACACCTGACCTACGATACTGCGGGTGAAGACATCCAATACCGTAAGCAATAAAGCATTTCTTTTTTCACCGTGGATATAAACATACTTGATATCCATCACAATTGTTCCATTGGTTTAGAAGCCTGCTGGACCCGCCAATGAGGGGCAAAACCCCTTCCATAGCTGAATAACTATCGACCTGCCATCAAGAGTTGTTTGCAATATTTGTGTATCATATCCTGACCAATGCATAAAGGACGTGCAGGGGAACGGTTCTCCTACTACTTCAGGAGGTAATTCTGCAAAATGATAAGACATATTTCTGGTTGGTTACATTTTTTCAAGAAACAAGGCGAAACCTATCAATCCACCAATTCGGAAAAGTAAAAATACCTACTATCAAAATATAATAATTGTTAGAAGCAAAATGTGATTTAATGCTCTGGTTCAGGATATAAAATTTTATTCAAAAATGATTTACATTACTTCAACAGATAATAATCAATACTATCTATCTAAATATAATCAAATAATTTTATTCACAACATTTCTTTATCATGTAAAGTATAATTTAGTAAAAGGATTAAAAGTGTAGCAGCCCATTGTGGCAAGGCTGCAAAGGAAGCATATATCCAAGCGCTCAATGCCAACCAGTCTAAGAGCCTACCCTGACCAGTCACACGGGCAACTATGGCGCCTTACAATTAGTAGTCCTCATAAAATCCAATACTTCGCTTTCCGGTTTTTTTCTAAGTGTGAATTATATAACCTTTCCCCCCAATTGTGCAACAATTCCCCACAAACATCACAATACCTTTAAGGAGACTATACTAAGCATTTATTTTAAACGACAGGTTATTTACTTTGTTTTTTTTTGATCCCCCGTTAAATGACATGAACTTTAAATTCTCAACAATTGGAGCTGTCTGAAATAATTTTAATGTCCTGATCATTGTCAATCTATGGAAGAGTGTGGCTAAAGATCCGAAAGAAGATGATAGTAGAAATCTTGTTTATTGCAATGTCAGAAAGATCTCAAATCAGCTGGTTTCATAAAAATTTTAAAAAAATATATGGCTGCAACTCCATCATCAACCAAAAACACAACTACGGTTTCGGGTAAAGCGGTACTTAAAGAATCAGGTGTGGGTATACCAAATCTTGTGGTAATGATCTTTCAAAGTAACTCCGAAACAACCGACGGAACATCTGCTGCAAAAAAAACCCGTGAGAAATCTGTTGGATCCGCTCTAACAGATGCCAACGGACGCTGGATGATCAGCTTTGATGACTCCGATGTCAAAGGAAAGGCTACCGATGCCAAACGACCTTCTCTTTTTGTTTCCGTACGCGCACCGGATGATGCCGACTCGAAATTAGATTCTGTTGTATTCTTTAAAAGTAAAGTGTCACGGCAGGGTCGAAGGGAATCATTTTGCGTCAACATATCCGCAGAGAAATTAAATGCAGCCGGGCTCAAAGCGCCGGGTGAAGAAAAAGAATCGGTAGAGAATAATTTAAAAAATTATATACGGCAAAGTGAGGAACAGAATGAACTGGAAGACGGAATAACGAATTATCATAAAGCTAATGCCGAGAAACAACGCGAAGTTGACGCGGATTTCCGAAAGAAATTTAAAAAAACATTTTCTGTTGAACCGGAAGATGATGATAGTAACGGTTATTACGTGAAGGAAGGGGAAATAATAAAGGAACATGTGGTGAAAGCATTTCATAAAAAAATGGAATTGATCAATGATCAATTAGGGAATAAAAAAAGAGGCGTGCCGGTGAGTTTATATTTGACGCCGGCTGATCGGGAAAAATTGGCTGAATATTTTGAAAGAGCCGTTGATGGTGTTGCTGAGATACCTGAGTCTGTCATTCGTCCCATCCTATTCCGTTCAGAGAATAGTGAAAATATCGGGACATTGCTCGTGAACAATAATCCTATCGCCAAGTATTGTAAGGAGCGTACGTCGGAAGAAATCGGTGCTAAAGAACTTCTCCAGGATTCAGATCATCATAACCCCGCCGGTGGAAATGTAACGAGTAGTAATATAACAACGATCACGAGTGGTGATATGCCAACTTATATTGCGCGGCTGATTGGTAATATGCCTTCACCGGATGCGGTGATGGATCCATCATCGCTTCCTTCACGTCCCGATCAGGATGCGGTCGCGAGTTCAATTAATTCGTTTGGTTTAAAGAAAGGACCCGCAGAGGTGGCAGCCTATTATGACTTCAACAGTTTACAGATCGCCTTTGATCATGTATGGCAATTACTCTTTGATGAAGAGATGATCAATGCTGCGCAACGGCTTCATAAAAAAGTATTGAATAAAACGGGTGTCAATGCGGTCGAGGAAGATAAATTCTCGATGGTGAAAATTGAAACGGCTTTAAGCGTTTCCGCAAACGAAGTGAGCAAACATATACCGGCGAATGTGGTTACACACTTTGATATAGTAAAGGAAGAATGGAATGATCTGCCGCACAGGTTGCAGGAGAAATTGAAGAAGATCGCAGCAGCACTCGACGATAGCATGGAAATAAAAGTAGAAGACCGTGGCTTTTGGGGCTCGAGATTCCCGGTAATGACGATTGATGCATTGAGTAAAGAGAAATACTTCCAGGCCCTCGCCGAGCAGGGAGAAAGGATCATAGATTCCGTAAGACATGATGATTATTATACGATGCATAAAACCTTGCGGGATCTGCACAGGAGAATCAACTCAAAATATGAATACACTGTCTTTGCGGCCGATAAGGATCATTGCAGTGTGAATTTTGGTATATTGAATACATACCGCCAGGAATGGTTGCCCTTAAATTACCAGGTGGGGAAACTTTGCAAAACAATTGCGCTTAGTCCTAAAGAAGAAAGAAAGTATTCTTTGAAAATAACAAAGCATACCAAGCGAAGCGAAAAAGATACCAGCGATCATAGTCGTCAATATACTGTTACTCCAGCTGAATACACGCCACAACTTTTCGAGGCGTTGGTTGAGTTGCGTTTCGAGACTTTGTAAAATTCTTTTGTCAGCCATGTAATTCAGTTGATGGTTTGGTGGTTGTGTTATTCGATCGCCGTGTCGCACATTGGTTAGGCTGCGGTCAATATTGCATGTTGGAATTGTTACTTGATATCTATCATATGCATGATACCGAGATGCATAGAACTTCGTATGTCTGCAGGTTTTTTACCAACGCTTGCCAAAACATCTATTATAAATTTTGGTTCGAAAAGATCTAATTGTACCTTTTGTGAAACTGGAGGTGTGTTAGGATCTACAATAAAAATGCAACCATTGGTTTGCTCCTCTTTATGTATATCGATCCTGGCCCTACCGCTACTGTAATAACCAAGGCTATCATCAACACGCAGTCCAAGGTATTCAATTAAATAATTGTTATTACGATAAATAGACACCGGTCTCTTGTCCCATGCATTATAAACTCTGTTTGCAGTATATTCTGTCCAAATTTTTTTGGGTCTGGAGTTGGCTACTGTAGTTATTACAATAGGTCTAATCAATTTAGCAGAGCTTATAAAATTTCCTTGCGGATCAAATGCGATCAGGAGATCATTGCGATCGAATATAAACTGTCCACCTGAATTTGCGGTAGTAGCGCCGCCCGCAATGACTCGGCTTGCATCAACATTTTGCAACCACGAATCAAGAAATCCCTCCCCTCCACCTTTGATGATAAAGAACTGTATTCCTTTTGCTTTTGTGGATACAGCCGCCTTGACACGATTTGACGCCACAACAATTAAATCTTTTAAATAGTTCGCATTGGTCATATCTATATGACTTCCATTGTTCCAATTTCTACCCATGATTTCAAAATCAATTTGCAGTTTACGCTGTGCCTGTGATGCTGTGGAATAAATATGATTGGCCAGATACGCATTTTGTGCAAGCGTTGTAGCCATCGCCAGAATTGGAGCCGTTGATCGTGCTGGCAACGGTGGCATACTCCCTAACGCGAGTCGTTGTGGAACCGCTGGTGGTAATCCCCTATCTTCAGTACCCCGATTAAGGGTCCCTCTATCTGTCATTGATGGTATGGCAGCCATGTCACCTAAGTTTAATTATTTACATCATTACTTGTATTAATTCCATTCCCCTCCACCAATATCTTCTTCTCCACATCCGGATCCTCCCTCTCTGCATTCAATAGTCGCGCCGCATAGCGTATATTCTCCAGCTCCATCTTGCGCACTTCAGCCTGTATTTTAAATACGTCGAGTGCACGATGTTTCAATTTAAAGTCTTCGAGTAATGGATGCGTCGCCGGTAATGCTTCGATATATAATGAACCGGACGGAATGATGATCTCATCACCATTGCGCAAAGGATCAGACAGTAATTGACCGAGCCATTTATTGAGCATCGGTTTTAATTCTTCAAACCTGGCAGGATCAGTATCATGCAAACAACAAACGTATTTGGAGAAATCATTCAAGTTCAGATTACTCAATTCATCGGGGTCCATTGCACCAAATGCACTATCGATATAAGGTGCCGCCATGAATTCGGTTAATGCATTGTGTGATTTCATCGGGAAGATCATATAATTGCCTTTAAAACCAAGTGGTTTATCAAGATCAGCAACTTCAATAAGTGGTTTGAAACGGATTGGCTTTTTTAATTTACCGATCATCTTCGCTTTATGCTTCAGTGTTCCTTCAGGACGGAAGGCAACAAAAATATCTTCCGAAGGTGCTACTGTAACCCGGTACGTGCGCCCGCCATTATCCGCTTTTTCATCCAGTTTCAGATTCGGTACTTTCGTTTTTTGCAAACGAAGGAAGCGCTGATCAGGGGGCTCCATGCTCCAGATCGCCTGCATATAATAGATAATGTTATTGCGGAAATGGATCAGTAACCGCTGCGTACGTGTTTCATTATCCAAATGATTCTGTAAAGTTTTATTATAGTCAGCCGTGAGTTTATGTAAGGCATCAACTTCCTGGCGCAACTCCGCAGAAATTTTTTCTGCTTTCTCCACAGCATAACGATGCTCATCGGCAGCAGCCATTTCTCTTGCCTTTGCCGTTTCCAGATCGGTAGAATCTCCGCCAAATAAATCAACTACATTTTCAAAGAAACCATCATTGTTACTGTCTGCCCGCGATTCGATCCTGGTATTCACGGCAGCTGACAAAGCCCTGTAACGATTCTCTGCAAAACTGCTGGCCGATGCAAATTCGATCTTTAATGTGGCTACTAAATTTCGCTGCTCCCTCAAATTTTTCCGAAGCTCACGCAACGCAAAATCATCGCCGACACTTTTATTGGCCAGGTAATTTAGCGCCGGTGCGAAACTGTCATCGAGTAAATATTTACTCAATATCCAGTCATGCGCTATCACCCATGACTCAGTTACCTGGTGCGGCTTCGGCACTTGCTGTGCCACCAGGACAACCGGCATCACGCGGTATAATTGTTCGGAGATACGGTAACGTCTTTGCAATTCATAAAAAAGATAGGTCACCGCCAGCTCATCATTCGGATTGACGATCGTGCCTGAATCATTGTACTCCGAATCATTTGTTTCTTCAGTATCAACCTCGGTGCTTCTTTCATCTTTATATTCCTGTGTTGCTTTTAAAACAGCTTCACGAAAATCCTTCCGGCTTTCCTGCGACTCATTGCTCGCTTCAACACCAAGACTTGTATTAGAGCTTCCTTTAGATATACCGATATTATAGCTTCCTTCCGTTGTAAGATTGAAATTTGTTTTGTTCTGTGCTTTAGCAACGATCTCGCCTTCCGTTCTTGAGGTAGATGATTGTTCGCTCGTAAATGACGTATTATTCTTACGGGTATCTTTTTCGCTTCGCTTGGTATGCTTTGTTATTTTCAAAGAATACTTTCTTTCTTCTTTAGGACTAAGCGCAATTGTTTTGCAAAGTTTCCCCACCT
>JGI24806J26614_1000014_pt1 | contig 24730 bp, 23 predicted proteins | sample Kansoi200umMDA_FD_26614 | JGI IMG/M metagenome (IMG submission 26614)
TAGTGAGAACACAAAACAGGGAATTATCATTCAGATGCATAGCCTACAATACCCACAGATTAACTAACCTTACTCTAATCACATGGTTTCTACAGAGCCAAAAATGATATATATGATTAAATATACCAACTACATATCATATCAACCAGAAATTTATAATAAAATGACCAAGAGCAACCAAATGAACAATAACCATAAAGCCGAATGAATGTCAGAGATTCTACAATCAATTTCCTTATAAGTCCATGTTACGCAGAAAAGGAGGATGCTGGTCCAGATTCAAGAACAGAAACAGAAAGTAAAAATTTCACAAATACTGAAAAATGCGACTGAGGCACAGTGTTTTGGATACTTTATGAAAATTTCTGAGATTACAAATCTAGGCGAAGATCATGATTACCATCAAATCACATCATCAACATCAATAACAACAAAAACTGTGCTCAAGCTATGTGTTAATGGCTTGCTGATGTCAAAGGCTGGAATTGGAGATGGATCATCGACCTTATCGATATATGATTATGTAGCTGATGAAGCTGATATTTTGAGGGCATACAGAAGTTTAGGAATTGATCCATATTATAGAATTAAATGCAATAGATGTAATATGCTTGATAACGGGTATCATCTTTATCGTGTCCTTGAACATATGAATGACCATCATCGGGCTTCATTTAAAGATATAGGATCATATCTTGAAACATTGGGACTTTAATTACTAGTAATTCTTTCCTCTTCTTCTTGATTTTATTAGGTTGAAATATCTTCTCTGTACTTATAAATTTTGTTTTTACAGAGAGAGACAAACAGGATAAAATTTATAGAATTCTTATTTAAAACCAGTTAAGTTTAACGGAGAGGTAAATTTATCTATTGTCTCAGATTAACATCAGTATTTTCTTCTTTGTATTCACTCTCACTTTCATTAATGCTGCTATATAGATGGTAAATGCCTCCTGTCCTGTTACTAAAATAATCCCACATTTGTGGATTCATTGATAAAAGTCTAAATGTAGATTGCTTATCTTTTTCTAATACATCATATACTAATTGGCCTATTACAATTTGATCTGGTTTTGCAAACACAGTCATTTTGGCTGCAATACTAATAGTATAACCTAAAATGTCAAAATGAGGGCTTTTCGTAATCACTTTTCCATCTAATGTATGAGTATCCCATCCAAATTGAACTACTGCATTTTCACCAACATCAATACCAATTCTTACTCTCAACTCAGGATAGTCATACTGATTTAAAATAGGGTTTATTCCTTGACTTACTACTTTGATCATTGAACATGCACATTCCATTGCATTAATACAACGTAGATACAAGTTATTGGGTGAGGAATCTACAATAAAAAATGCCAAAACCGCGTCTCCTATATACTTTAACACATAACCACCATATGCTGATAATATCACTGACATTTCTTGTAAAAATGCTTGAATTATTGCTACAAGCCTATTTACAGGAAGAGTCATTGATAATTTGGTAGAATCCACAAGATCAATATGCAGAATCACAAAAGTTGCCTTAGATTCTGCATAATTATTTAAAACATTTTGCGTTTCTTCCATTGAAATATCAAAGTCAGACTTTACTGTTAGAGCTTTCCACATTCTCGATTGTGCATTTTTTATGGCATGATCTATATTGACAGCTTTGTCGAAGTAAACTTTAGTTATTAGTGGAATGCTGGAATTTTTTATCACTTCGACTTCCGATGGGAATGATAATTCTACCCTATTCTTCCTATTTTTCTCTTCTTCTTCTGCTTTTGTTTTCTCTATAATTTGAAGAATTTCCTCTTTGCTTTTATCCATTTGAAGTGCTATCACCTCTGGGAAAATTCCTGAATTATACATATTAAGAATGGTTTGTCTCTGTTCTATAACCAAAGGATATCACCATTATATATGGAATTGCTTGTCATCACTTTTATAAGGCCAACCTGATAATATTATGTATTCGCTAACAATAGCAGCAAGAAACAATCGAACGTACTTTGAACAAACCTCTCGATAGAAGATTACAATGCATTTGTTATAGTTAACCAAGCTTGAATATTAAGCTGGATTGATTAAAGAGGAAAGTCCATCAGAATTACTAAGATTTACAATACGTCACATATTAGAGCAAGTTCATAATCAATGTGAATATCTTATACCCAAACAAGAACAACAGCAAGTTCAAAAGAATCAGCAGCAACAACAGCACAAGACATTCATTTGCTTTTACTGTAGCGAAGCTTATTTAAGCGATAAGAAGAAAGTTGAATACATAGACCGCGAGTACCGAGCTATGCTACGTTATCTAATACTTGGGGACTTTGACAAGCCCCTGTTATAAAGTATATCCTCTTCTAATTTTCTATCAATCTTCTTCTGTAATTTCCTATAGCGCTCATATTTTTTGCTCCACTTCGAAAGCACGAACCAGTGTCAAACGCCTATTCCTAACCAGATGATGGAGATTAGAAATGGAACAATGCGTGGGATGTTCACAACTAATTGAAAATCGGTGGAGATATTCTTGTATGCTCTATGAAATATCTCCACTTTAGACGAGTATTCGTCTGCTGATTTTACCTCAAGGTAATTGATAATTGGTTGTTGTGGCATTTGTCTTTTTATCATTTCTCTTCCTAATGCCTTATTTCATTTCTCATCTGTTGTAGTTATCATACACTATTCCATGTGAGAATGAGAACTATTACCACTATCAATCCCGGCTATCTTTATATTTTGCATGTAAAGAGATCAGTATAGAATTTCCTTGACCTTTCAAAGTCATCTGCAGGTATTTCAAAAATAAAGTAATTGATTAATGTGACTTTGCCATAGTAGGATTCTCCTTCAATTTAAATTCCAAACTTCAACTTATGTCTATTAGGTTCAGTAATAATAATTCCAATCGAGTTCATTTCATTCAAACCCTTCGGTAAAGTGGTATAGAATTTCTTATTTCCAGAATCAGTAGCGAGTTGTTTCCAATTTATTCTTGTGGGGTACCGAATAGGGAGCTAGTAGCAGCAGTATTTCTAAATAGCATAATATACTGCTATCGAAAAGGACCCTTAGGATTCCCAATTTGGACATTACCGCAAAAAAATCATTTATCGCTTCCCTGTGCAGTTCCTTCCGCTAGCAGTGACTGGATTGCTTTTTCTGTTTCATCATAATCTCCTTCACCAATATGGCCATATCTTATGAAACCTTGAGTATCAATAAGATAATCCCTTGGCCAGTATCTATTCTGATATGCTTTCCATGTTGCATAGTTATTATCCTGAAGTACTGGATATTCTATCTGATAATCTTTTACAGCTTGTTTGACATTATCTGTACTCTTCTCAAATTCGAACTCTGGAGTATGTATTCCTATAATAGCTAAACCTTTGTCAGCATAGTTCTGATACCATTTGTTTAGATAAGGAATTGTATGAATACAGTTAATGCATGTATAAGTCCAAAAATGAACAAGTACAACCTTTCCATTTAAATCTCCAAGTTGTACTGGATCTGTATTTATATATCCTGTAATTTCTGTAAAGTCAGGAGCTTTTTTGAATCCAGCTTTATCAGTTTTAAATTGAGTATTGTAGATATGTGCTCCTTTGATATGTCCATTTATTGGTACAGTAACTTTTTCGCTTTGAAGCTGAGATGACGCGATTTTGATAAATGCATTGTCAATATATTTAGAAATACTCCCAGCAATTATTACAGACATTATCGCTACTATTATACCTGTCAGAACTGTGCCGCTAGTGAGTATTTTGCTTTTGTCCATAGCTAATAATATTTCCTCTTTCAATATTTATTATTTGATTGGCCTGTACAGAATTTTTTGTAATTTAAGAGTATATTTTGTTAATCCTCTACAAGCATGATTTTGAAAGAAAAAGGTTTCGCTTGCTCCTGTAGATGCTAATCAGTGTATGGTTTTTTAATACATTCTTCATTGCAGAATAACAAGGGAAAGGATAGTCTTTTGAAAGAATTTCTTTGAATTATATTATCTATCAGTCTGTCTGGAAATCGGTAGTATTCTTCTTTTGAAAGGTTATTGTATGAATCGATAGCCTTAAGTTTCCAATAGTTGCTCAGAGTATTTTCAGGGGTTATTTCTAAACTGCATATAGCTTTACCAACTGAAGTGACACAATACTTACCTTCCTTTTTTCTTACCAAACCAGCTTTATCAAGCTGTATTTTTTCCATTTCTCAGCCATGATTTAGCGGATCTGGTTCTTCAGGATCCAATATTGACCACAACAAATAGCAAATTGGATAAATAAATTTATTTGGAATATTACTAGACTGGTTATTGAATGTCAATATCTTCTTTCATATTTATATCGTTTATCACAAGAAGACGATATTTCTCTTTAAACCTTATAGTAATCTCATAATATCATATATTACAATAGAATTAGTAAGGAAACCTAACCTGTTATATTCAAGATATGCAGATAAATCAAAGTATACCAGTTAGCAAAAGTATTCTAACTACACTTTAGGAATTTCAGAGGTAAAAATCGATTGTTGAGTTAGAGAAATTATGCAAATTGGTATAGATAGGCAATAGTTTAAGGAATACTATTGGTTATAGTTAGTATATTATCAAATAATGACTTGCATATTGTTTATATAAAAAGACCAGATTATATTTACACCTGCAAAATGATAGCCCGGGTTTCTGTTCCGTTCACCGAAGGCTATTATTGTGATAGAGGGGAAAGGCCAAACACGGAACTGGCTGATAATAGCCCCTCTATCTGCAGGAAAAAGACTTGTGAGAAATACAAATATGAAGAAGCTAGTTGATTGTGATAATATTATTAATGACAATGATGAATTTTTCTTACATTTGCCAAACCAAAGATAGCCCACGATAAACCAAGAAGCTTTTCAAAAGTCATGATAAAGGAACAAAAACTGTCGGATGTGACATAAACAAAGACATGAAAATAGATGGGAAAATGCAATCAACACTGCTAGACAGACACATCTTAGACATGCAATAGACTATTCAGCTCATATGTCAAACCATCATAAGACAAGGCATTTTATTGGTTGAAGAATCTCAACTCTCTTCCAGTGCTCTTCTTTACTCATGTACGGTAACAGAATATATAATTCTGATAGAAGAAAATGTATTCTACTATTGCTAATACTAATTTATGTACTTCTCTATCCAAGCTTTAACGCAGAAGAAAACTTTTTATTTTCTTTTACTTTTAGAAACGTGAAGGAGAATGATTTCAGACAATCATATTTGAGTTACATTGTCAGTCATGGGTTTAATCATTACAATAGCATTAGTAGGAATAGTACTCACCAATAGTACCGGTCCTTTATTATTATCATCATCAAAAACCGCTCACAAAGTCCAAGCCCAAGAACAGATTCAGCAGCAACAGCAACACCAGTCTAAAACAGCAGAAACAAAAATAGTAGCAGCAGGAGGAGGAAATGCATCCGCTCCCTTAACCTTATTTATACCTCAGAATGTAGAAATTGAAGCTGGACAAACTGTAACTTGGTATAATCCAACAACTGTAGCAGAACCGCATACTGTCACGTTTGTATTGGATAACAGTTCTGTGGCAGGAGTAGTTTCACCACTTGCAGTCTCAAATACAACAAAATTCATAGTTATACCGCCTGGTTCTAACAATCAAGCAGTCTTGTTACCTGGCAATAATAACAGCAACAATAACGACAATAACAATAAGCAAAGTGCGAAAAATACGTTGATAGGTATCAATGCAAGAGTATACAATCCAGTTGTAATTGATTCCTCAGATAATGTGAAATTTATGAATCCAAATGCAAGTTATAGCATGTCTGGAACTGAGAAATATGTTAATTCAGGATGGTTTCTTCCAAAAGGTCAAGAACAAGCATTTCCTGGATCTGGTAATACATTCACTGTCACCTTTGACAAACCCGGAATATATGAGTATATGTGTATATTACATCCTTGGATGGCTGGAAGTGTAGTGGTAAAGTAACAAGAAAACAGATCTTATCTTCTCTATTGTTCTATGGAGATTTATGATAATAAAGGAGCTCTTGATATGCTATGAATATGGCTTTTCCTATGGAGATATTGTTTCTACTCACCGTACAAGAAATGATGGTATAAAACAAACAAAAAACTATTAACTTATTTCAAGGAAGGATTCTAAAATCAAATTTGTCACATTAATATTATTAAATTATATCTAAACTCGTCTCTAGAATAAATAAAAACTGCAAAATCTATGTAAATCAGTCCCAAAATAATCATAGTATATATCTATATTATAGAAGTTGCTGAGTGGAGAATTCTGTTAAAGTAAGATAGAAGGATGATATATGATATATGTAAATCCTTCTTCTATGAAAAATACAGAATAACAATATATGTATTATCAATTACGATGTCTATAATTTCAAAAACTATAACCTTACGTGTCCCTTCTAACACAATCTACCTTGCTCTTAAAGATACACGTTTAGAAAAGCTCTTTCCTGAATTCTTTATTGGAGTTACAAGAACGCTAGTAGTAGACAAGACAAACAAAAAGCTGACATTTAGAACAGTTACTCAAGGAAGCCAGATTGAAATTATCGAAACCATCAAATTTAAAATATCCGGAAATAATACTACTGAGGTCGAATATACCACTGAGACAAATACAGAAGAGGACAATCTGGGGGTACAATCCATAATACAGACACATATAGCAAATATCTTATATTCACTTTTGATGCTTGAAACAGGATATATCAATGGATTGATGAAAAAATATAATGAGTAATTTATCCTTTGTATTGGTAGGAATATAAAGCAACCTAGAATCGTACCTCTATTTGAAATCTATTTACTTGACACACATAATTTGTATCTAATGTAAAAGCAAAATGGATATTTCATTTTATCATAAAGCTCCATCTATGGGGGATAGTACTAGAATTGAAGAATAAAAGAATCGATTTATTGACATGAAAGTTTTCACAATAGTAAAGGCAATATTGCTAATTGATTTAATTATAATAGCAGCTGTATAGTTTCTTGTGCAAGATACATTACTCAATATTGCAGTTAGCCTCCCATTATTAACAAATTAACCATAATTCTAATAATGGCAGTATAAGAATTGAGGTATGGTTAGAAAAGAAATAAGAAAAAAGTGAAATTCCTTATGCGTTATCTCTTATAACGTCACCTCATAAAACTACTATATGAAAGAAGTTAAAGGGAATCGTATTGCAATAATACATACTGCAAAAAATCTTTAACCTAATATGTCATGTATGTATTTTCACTCTAAGAAACTGGCAGCAATAGCTAATAGTTGATACACCATGCTTTTCTACTTTGTATTGGTAAATTAATAATCCTTCTATTTTTTATATATAAACACACAGACATATTAACATTAAATATACCTATTTGGAGCTTTATAAGATAATACTACTAGAAGTTCGCATTCCAGCACATATCTAAGTATTTGCAAGAAGCAAAATTATCGACCGATTAGTACAAGCATAAAGAAGTCGCAGAAGGTGAAGATAAAACAGAATTGATATTCTCGATATTTAAAAATATGATTCTCTTTGAAATCACTATGATAACCTTCTGTTTCTTATTAAAATATCTATAATCCAAATTACAATCTAATGCCAATTTAGATAATGTTTTTTGTTTCTGCAGGTCTTTTGTTTTATTTGCTGATAACAGACAAACTGCTATACGCAAATTTAGAAATAAATATTTTAAAAAGTTACTACATATACATCACAATAATGGTGAAAGAGTCGACTTCTTTTTCTAGCATTAATAAATTATCAGAAAAATTAAAGAATCAAGAATTATCTTCAGTGGATTTATTTGAAGTCTGCATAAAAAGAATTAATAAATTTAATCCATGTTTAAATTCTTTCATTACTGTTATAAATCAGCGAGCATATAAGGATGCAGAAGTAATTGATAAGGAAATCAGACGCGGAGTATATCGTGGACAATTACAAGGCATTCCATTTTCAATTAAAGATATTATTTCTGCAGAAGGAGTTATATGCACCGCTGGCTCAAAAATTATGTCCAATTATGTCTCAAAAATAGATTCAACGGTAGTTGCAAGAATGAGAAAAGCAGGCGCCATTCTACTTGGAACAAATAACTTGAACGAATTTGCCTCTGGTATAACAGGCATAAATCCTCATTACGGTTCATCCAAAAATCCATGGAATATTGACAGAATATCAGGTGGATCGAGCGGAGGATCTGCTGTAGCAGTTGCAACAGGGATGGTACCCGTATCTTTAGGAACAGATACTGGTGGTTCTATTAGAGTTCCATCCTCGCTATGTGGAGTCGTAGGTTTGAAGCCTACCTATGGAAAGGTTAGCAAATATGGAGTTATGGATCTAGCACCTTCACTAGACCACATAGGATGCATAACCAGGAGTGCATGGGATGCAGCTCTTGTATTAGAGATTATTGCTGGTCATTCTCCACTTGAACTGCACACAAAGAATCAACCTATTCCTAGCCATAAAAAAGTAGTTACAGAAACTAAAGACAAGAAATTGTCTGTTGGAATACCAAAACAATATTTTTTTGATTATCTACAACAAGAGGTAAAAGACATTTTCAGTGATGTCATAGATACTTCAGGATTGGCAGATAGTATACTCGAGATAAACTTAGAAAATACAGATAAAATACTTGAGTCATGGAGAAGTATAAGATTCGCAGAAGCAACAGAAATCCACATGAAATGGCTCACTACAAGGCCAAATGATTACAGCGACGATGTAAGAAAAATGCTATTAGAAGGAAATAATATATCTGCTATCGACTATATTCGCGCTCACAGATTGAGAACTGAAATGAGAAGAGAATTTCTAAAGTTACTAAAAAAAGTTGATGTCATTGTTGTGCCAACAACTATTCTTACTGCCCCTAGATTTGATGATTTGGAAAGTATCGATATCAATGGCAAATCTTTAGAAGTACGCGAAGCTTTATTGAGAAACACCATCCTCTTTAATAGCATAGGTCTGCCAGCAATAAGTATTCCGGTTGGATTAACCAAAGATCAAATGCCTGTCGGAGTACAGATTGTAGGATCTCTATTTGAGGAGGAGAAAATTCTCTCAATGGCGTACAAATATGAATGCATCAATAATAGTCTCACCAAATTTGTTCCTCCACTAATCTGACTGCTCAAGCACTTAGTTATATGACAAACATCTCCCAGCATTATTAAACAATTATTTCATTATTTATCCAATCGAATCAAATTTAGAGAGTGATTTCCAGAGATACCATGTAGCAATGCTTCTGTAAGGCTTCCATGGATGAGCTATAACCAGCATTGTAGAAGGCGTAGGAAGCTCTTGCAATCCATATACTTTCTGAATAGCTTTTCTAACACCTAGGTCACCTACAGGAAGGATATCCTGTCTTTCTAAGCATAATATCAAAAACATTTCTGCAGTCCATCTACCAATTCCTTTTACTTGTATCAGTTGGTTAACAATTTCTTCATCAGTCATTTGAGACATTAAAGCTAAGTTTAATCTTCTATCTATAATTCTTGCAGAAAGATCCTTTATGTATTCTACCTTTCTACTTGATAATCCGACTTTGGTTTTGAGTATATGATCAGAAGTTGAGAGAATTTGCTCAGGAGTGGGTGAAATACTATTGTAGTACTTTAGAAATCTACGACAGATAATATTGGCAACTCTTCCTGCGAGTTGCTGGAAGATTATACATTCTATTAGTGATTGGAATGGATCAATTGTGGTTTTAATTGAATATTTTCCAATCGACCTAATTACCTCGCCTAACCGAAAATCAGTTTGGGACAGATAATTAATCGGATCTCCGCTCATATAAATTGTATCTGGATATCAAATAAAAATACTTTAAGAGTGCTCTCAAGAAAAATTGATTAATTATAAAATNATNATTTTATAATTAATACCACAGAACTTTGGGAATAGGAGTAATGGATAATTGTATAAATTATTTTTTTTTCCCTTTATACTTACTTTTCTTGTTCTTCTATATTTTTATCATCGGCGATATTTACCTTTTCACTTCTAACTTGTTCAGTAACTTGCTGTGTTTTAGTTACAGGATTTTTCTTTACAACTACTTCTTCCTTTACATAAGGCTGCTTTATGACTTCTACCTCTTCTTTCTTTAATGGAATCTTTATTTCTGTTTTAGATTCCACTGGATTTTCAGACGATATACTGGTATACTTTCTATCCCTGGGAGGTCTTTTTTCTATTGTAATTTCTTCATGTGTAACAGGTATTTCAATTGTTTTTGTTTCAGTTACCGGTTCTTTTGTTACTGTTGCATCTGCTGTGGATTCCTCTTTGGATACATTCAGTCTTTCTTCCATCACAGGAACACGAGCAGAAGTGTCTTGTGAAACATTTGATTTATCTTGTTCTTCTTCTGCTGTAACATCCATATTTTTAGATGATGAAGAATAATCATTAGCAGTAGATGGTGAGTCTCTCATAAACCTACTCTTTGCTTGCTCTTTAGATATATTGAATCGCAATACACTTCCATCATATGACTCTACCATATTCTTTGGAATATANAATTTCTCTTTGTTTATCATTCCTTTTTGTACTAANACATAATCCTGACCTGTCTCCNGTACTTCTCCAAGGTCTTCGTCATCAGAACCTCTTGCTTCCTTCTTTATTACATCATCCCAATCGATATCCTTTAAATCACTCATAAATCATCATATTAAATATATAATTTAACAGTTTTTAGAAGTACAAAATGAGTGTATAATATGTTCTGCGATTCAGGGCGCGTCAACTTAACTGCATTTAATTGTGAAATTTGTGAACTTGATTCTCTATTTTTCGTGAGTAGATATAAAGATAGCCACAGTCTCAATCATTCTGTATTATATACTGTCCAACGCATTTTGGTAATAACGATACTGCATAACTACTTGAGAGTCTAAACGATATTGACAATATATTTTTGTACTACCACAAGTCAACCGCATGTTTTGCTATAAGTTGAGATATTTAATAATTAANTATTTGGATTTAAACGCAAACAATTTATAACTAATTTAGGTCTAGAATATAAGGAGCAGACTTTTATCAATAAATCTTTCACAAGTCAATAATATAGTTTAATTGGTTTATGTGTTATTATCGTCACACTTATAATAGATTTCTCTACCACTTTTAAGTCCGTCTTGTTTAAAAGTAATTGGATATAATAATAATGAAAAATAGAGGTAATACTAGGAAAACCAAGAAGAAAGCTGTGATTGCTGGCGTTGCTCTTGCAGTTCTGATGATAGGAGGAACTTTGGCTGCAGTTCTGCCTTTCGGTTCTAATAATAGTAATAACTCCAATTCCTCCCGGAATGATCTAAATCCAAATGAAGTAATTCGAAAGTTATACAATCCTGTAATTCAAAATGCTTCGGCACTTGGAAGCAGTACAGCCGATATAACGATGATAGAATTCGCTGATTATCAATGTCAATCCTGTGCAAAATTCCATAGAGAAACCATAGACAATATACTTAGAAATTTTGTAAACACGGGACAAGTACGATATTTATTTAAAGATTTTGTAATTACTAATGAAAGTCCTGCTGCTACTACTACTGCTGCTACTACTGTTGATAAAGCATCTACATTAGCAGCAGAGGCATCCTATTGTGCTGCCGAACAAGGAAAATATTGGCAATATCATAATGAGTTATACCGAAAGGCAGGAGACGAAAATACAGAGTGGATCACGAAAGATAATTTAAAGCAATCTGCTAATAATGCAGGAATAGGCGACCTTATGGAATTTTCTGACTGTCTTGAGTCACATAGATATTCTAAAACTGTAAACGAAAATGATAATCTTGCAAAAGGTATAGGTTTACAATCCATTCCTACCTTCATCCTCTTGTCTAATAGGACACAACCATTAGCAATCCAAGGTGCTCAACCGTATTCAACTTTTGAAAAGGTTTTCAAAGAAATGCAGTCGTCATCCGTGTCCTAAACAAGGTAATACTATCCGATGTATAAAAATTGTTAACTGTGTTTCATTTAGTAAAACCCCAATAGCAGATAAAGAGAATGCTAAAAAAGAAAGAAGTCTGTATGTAAATACATTCTATAGAGAGCGAATATATAGAATGGTGAATCAAGCGAAATACAAAGCACAAAAATAAGGACAAGGATAAATGTAAATTTATAGGAATCACAAGCTCGGCATTTCCTTATGTATTGTTTAATATACTAAAGCTGACGAAATAGACAGGTAACTGAGGATATGTTAGTCCATTTCATATAAATTTTCATAAAAGAAGATATCTTTAGAGATACTTTATAACTTAATGATACCTAATGATAAATTAATTCACTTTCAAATAAAAATGGAATATCTTTTTCAGACGTAGCTTTTACTTTATTGTGTACATGGATGGTGAGAATCTCTAGGAGTTACCATCTCTGTCGCCGACTCTATAGTCTCTCTCATTCTTACTTTTTAATGGAATAAATGTCTCTTTTATTTTTATTATTGTGAAACATTCACTTAAAAGATTCTCATTGTAAGAAAAAAAATATACCGAGTCAACCTATAACAACACGTGGATTGCATGATAACTTGAATTTTTCCACACCCTGGGTATGCAGGAGTATTTACAAAGCGGATATCAATTATGATAACATGATTTTCACGTTTACTTTGCAGTTTTGTCTTTCTCATAGCTAAAATTATTTACATATGGCTAAAGCAGACCACTTCAAACCGATCTTTAGTCTGCTTTTAATTTTTCCTGCCTTACTATGCAAAAAGCTAATTTGGTACTTTCTGTATACTAGAGATATTTCAATATACTTGTTACATCTATTTATTTACTATAGGCAACATAGAATTGGTATGAGTATTGATAGATGGATGGAGATACGTATATCCTAGAAACGCTAGGTAAGGTGAATTGTACTTATGCTCATAAAAGATAACATTAAGGAAGACCAAAATGAAAATAAGAAGAAGAATAATTATAATAAAAACGTAAAACAATCTACATTTACAAAACATAAGAGCAACAATATTACTACAGATAAGAACGAAAATACAAAAATATTTTATGGTACTAATAATTCAACCAAAGCGCTTGTAGAATTTGTATCTAAATCAAAACAGAGTATAGATTCTGTTGTAGATTCTACAGCACCGTCTATTATCATTGAAACTGAATCTATAAGAAATGAAAGATATTCTGCCGCTAAAGATAGAGGTGTTAAGTTTAGATATGTTACTGAAATTACAAAAGATAATATCTCTTATTGTAAAGCTATGTTAAAATTTGCTGAGATTCGCCATTTAGATGGAATTAAAGGCAATTTTGAAGTCAGTGATAAAAAAGAATATGTGGCTGCCACAAAACTGCAAAAAGAAGAAGAAGAACCAATACCTCAACTTATCCGTAGCAATGTTAAGGAACTAGTAGAGCAGCAGCAATATGTATTTGAGAGCTTTTGGAACAGAGCGATACCATCTGAACAGAAGATTAAAGAAATAGAGTATGGTATCCATCTAGAAGTTACAGAGGTAATTCGAAGTCCTGATGAGGTAGAAAAGTTAGAGTGGAATCTATTACGAAAAGCCAAAAAAGAAGTCTCCATAATATATTCTACAGCTAATGCATTTTATATTCAAGAGCGTACAGGAACAATTGACTTTTTAAATCAATTAGCGGGAGATGGTATCAATATCAAACTTCTTACGCCTACAGATAATTATATAATAAAATCACTACAAAAGTTAAATCAGCATCATGATCAGCAGCTAAATTATAAGGCAATAAAATTTCGTAATATTGCATCTTCATTAGGAATTAAAATTAAATCATTGATAGTGGATAGAAAGTACTCTTTGATTGCGGAATTAAAAGATGATTCAAAAGAAGCTGTTAGCGCAGCAACAGCTGGGGGATGGTCCATATATTCAAATAGTCAGGCAACCGTTTTATCTTATGTTTCAATATTTGAAACTCTCTGGAATCAAACAGAACTATATGAACAACTAGAGCAATCTGACCGTATAAAAACTGAGTTTATCAATGTAGCAGCACACGAGCTGAGAACACCAATTATGCCGATCATAGGATATGCAGAAATGCTAGAAGAAGAATTAGGAGAGGATGATAAGAAAAGAGAAGGCGTTACTGCTATAATTCGTAATGCAAAAAGATTACAGCGACTTGCAGACGATATACTAGATGTTACAAGAATAGAAAGTAATACTTTGAAGATAGACAAAGAACAACTTAATTTGAACGATCTAATTTTAAACGTGCTAGACGACATAGTGATAAATACTAAAGAAGAGGAATTGAGAGGTCACGCTGATGATGATAGGAAGAAATTATTATACAAAGCCTCGGAAGAAGAAATAATTATAGAAGCTGATAAAAACAGACTGATTCAAGTTATCTATAATTTGATAAATAATGCTATTAAGTTCACAAAAGAAGGAACTATCTCTATTATAACAGAAAAAAGAGATCATGATAATAATAACAAAAAAGAAGTTATTGTTAGCGTCAAAGATACTGGCTCCGGAATAGACTCTGAAATATTCCCAAGGCTCTTTTCAAAGTTTGCTTCAAAATCCTCTAAAGGTACTGGATTAGGTCTGTTTATATCAAAGAGTATTATTGAAGATCACGGAGGAAAGATGTGGGCTGAAAACAATGTTGATGGAAAAGGAGCTACATTTAGTTTTAGCCTTCCAACAATAAGTCAAGTAATATGAAACGTGGCAACAGTAAGACACACATGCTGGTTTTGTTCTATTAGTAATTAATAAGCGAGCCTTTTGTTATCCATTTCTTAAATATTACAAGTCTTCCTAATTATTGCATAAATCCTTTATCTTCAAATTGTCCAAACAATATGAAAAATTGAAATATTTCTAAAAAATAAAATACTTATACTTTGGTAGGTTCTTAAATAAGGATAGATGAATACTAATGATGTCGATATTCCCGAAGAAATAAATGTACATAAACAGAATTGGGGTAAGAATGCTGATCAAGTTATTTATGGACGAGAAGGAGGAGAAACAGGAGAAATAGATGATGATGAATATAGATGTTTTTTTTGCAGATCACGAATTGATGAATATGGATATTGTGCGTGCGGAGGCAACTTGGGCGTTGATTAATTATATCTTTTTGTTATTATACCCTTACCATTAGTCTGAACTTCTTTTATAATTAGAGCGTTTATGATTTTCTCAGCTTTGATGACTACCAGAGTAGTGTTAGAGAATACCCTTTGCTGAAAAGCATAATAAAATTTTTAGAAAGCACAGATCCTCCTCGTCATCTCATGCTACTGCTGAAGTGGAATACGAAATCTAGACAAGAACTCTAGGTATTTGTCATATTAAACCTAGAAACGGACGAAGCTTAGTATCATACTGTATAATGTTTTCCATTTTCAATGTACCTTCTTTATAAACTTCATAGATCGTTGCAGTTCTAAACAGATTTGAGCATTGAATCAATACGTTTTTGGACTAAGATGTCAAGTTATTTTTTACAGGAAGTAAATCGCTTAGTCCAATTAAAACACGACTAATTAGTTCACTATACTTGTCGATGGCTCGCTACTATCGTATGAAAATGGATAGAAATCCTGCAGAATTAATAGGATAAATTGATTTTTACCCATGGGGATAATAGAATTTGCTAATGTGAAATAGCCTCTGATGAATATATATTCAATCTGTGATATTTGGGATTAACAAAATCACTAATATCTGGGTATTGCAGAATTTGCAGCGATAGTGGAATACGATGCACTGTTATTTAGATCTTCACATTTATCGGCCTGTTGCTCTTACACAGAACTTATTCTGCTCTTTTCAGAGTAGTTAATCGAGGGTATATATTTTTTTGGTGTTCATGCGAGAGTTTGTTCTGTATTTGAAGTAATTATTTAGGTTATATAAAATATTTCAGCTATTCCTGATTTGCTGTGACGACTATATAATAACCATTACAATTATTTTGATTACCTATTCGAAGATAAGATATCAGAAATCACCAAAACCTCCACTGTCAAATCCTCCAAAGTCTCCTGTTGTGTCTGAATCAGCTTCTCCTATTTGGCTGCTGTCTCCTCCGCTATCTGCGTCACTACTACTATCTGTACCATCTGCAGCCCCTCCTCCAGTCTCCGCAGCCATTTGACTTTCCATTGGATTCAATGCCATGCCCATCATAGACATCATAGATGTGAAGAATAATACATCGATAATCCCTGAAAATAACATAAATGGCATCCATGATCTATTAGAATCCATATAGCTTTGCAGCTGGGTAGTATTACCATTACTATGCCATTGTCTTAACTGTTGCGTTTGCTCTTGTAGCTCTTGTTTCTTAGAGTTTAGTACTTTGAGACCCGTCTCGGTTACCTTAATCTCCATTTTTTTCCCGCCAAAGAATCTTCTTTTCTTCTCTTCCTTGATTATTAATCGCTGAGATAATAGATCATCTACGATATGCTGAACTTCCTCTCTTGGTAATTTGGTAGTTTTAACTAACTTATCAATATCTTTAACGCCTCTTGATACCATATCCAACACTATGAAATGACTAGGATTATTATTATTACCAAATCTTGTTTTTGAAGAGTCATTAGTCATGTTATTATTATAATAATATATCATTAATATTTAAGTTAGAATGGTTACAATTGGCAATAGAATAGGATTATGAACAACGATATCTCGTGTTTATCCGATATCCTAGCATTTCAATAAAAGAACAAAGTATTGGTTGGGAGGAGGAAATTTTTAAGCTGCGTGTAGAATTGTTTGTGTAAACAACTGAGAGGTCAGTAAAGCACATAAAACAGAAGTAATAGATACATAAGCGATAATAGATCATCTAATCACTTGTTTTGATTCACTTGATATTTTGAAAGTTTATCAATTAACTTACTAATAATCTTCTGCTGCTGAAATATATCAAAGCCATCAACAGTGATTCAGCAGAGTTGTATTCACCTTTAGAGTTGAATGCTTTTGCGTATTCTTCTTCTTTCTGACATTCATTTAACATCTTCTTCAAAAGAATATTGTCTTCCTCCCTCAAAGCATAATCAAAATTACTAAGATTATATTTCCTTGCAAAGTATGTTTCTTGTTCTTCTTCTCCATTTGTCATATAGATTCTTGTTATTATGAATATCAGATATGTCTACTTTAAGAACTACAACACCAATCAAGGGAAAAGGGAGTTAACAGCCAATAATATATCCAATTGATCTCGTGAAAACATTGCATGCAGAAAATATCTGCAAACTTGTTTGCGGAAATCATTGCAGTAGTAGTGCCCGCGATTTCAAAATTAATAACACACAAAGAAACAGAAGTAAAGAGGATTTAGCTTATACTAAAGGGTACTTTCCCTGGCTGCTTTGCAGGCGAATTTGTCAAGGTCTTACAATTGGAGTATCTGCCTGGACCTTCGATGCAAAGATTAAAGGATTCTCCTACTGCAATTTGTTCTTTTGGAAATTGAAATCAATGCCCTTCAGATGCTATTGGATCTGCTCTTTGTTATTGTTCTTCATTCGATGGTTATTTGCTATGGGAGGAACAATCTTTTATCTTTGCCTCTTCTTTTTTTCCGACAGTAAGCCTATTTGCTATTCCGCTACTCTTCTTTCCAAGAGCTATAGCAACTTTGCTGTCTATTTCTTCTATTGGCCCATCAGATAAAGGTCCAACTATTCTGCTAGGACCATACGGACCAGGTCATCTGGGGTTTTGCTTTGTCTCAGGGTCTTAAACCTGTCAATTAGAGACAATGTCTGCGTACTATTGTAAGATATTGTACTCTTTGGCGTTTACTCTAAAATCACAATCTTCTTGTTTTGCTTCAGGTCATTGGTAACGTATTCAGTCATCGAAATAGATTAGTAGATTACTGTTGTATAACATGACTCATTAAAAAAGAGTGGTAGCTATTTGCTACCAACTTAATAACAACAAATAGTATTAAGACATATTATATATGTTTCAGTAAATATCACTAGTTTTTATAGCTTATTCTCATTTGGTATTTTTCTTATAGAAATCATTAATCTTTGGAGTAGATGGAATAGAGAATCTTCATACTCTGTCATCTCTGATATCTCTTTGTGTGCTCAGGATCTATACTCATCAACTTGATAGGCATTTCTGTCGTGTATTACTATATGATACTCTATAGTATAGAGTTTATGCCGTATATATGGTAAACATTAGATCCTAAAGTTATCATAAACGTAGTTATGATCAAAAAAATAACCGTTGACGTAACGATAACCTGTAACACAGCGTTAGCAGCTATGATGATGTAAGAATAGGAACCTAAACAGTACAAGCAGCTTTAACTTCTGACAACAATGCGCTAAAGGTCAATGTGTTTTAATGGGCGTTGATTCGCAAACAGGAGAATTGGAGATAGTAGTAACAGCTGCAAATGACAAAAGAGTAACACGAACAGTTGACCCATTCGCTGATGGGTTTGCAGGCAATGTGGAATTAAACCAATTTGTCTTGTCTTGCCATCTAGTAGTAGTAATCCAGTAGGTGAATCATTTGAAGTATGCATTACTGCGATTGACCATACTGATGAGACAAATTGTGAGACAGGCACTAACACAAAGAAAAAAGCACCTGAGACAATATATAGCAGTACCAAGTTTTGCAATGACTGATTTTGTAGATAATACTGGAAATTCATTTAATAAAGTCAAAAATGAGGTAAATTCTCTTCATCATATAAGACAAGAGGATTGATAAATGATATAGAAGTTTAAAAGATAAATATCAATATTAGACATAACTTGATTCTCTTCTGAAGATTGTAAGAGAAAAGCATAAGACTTGCGAATACTTATTGACAGAGGATATACTAGCTTGAGATTATTAATAGTGTCATACAAATACGAATAAAGTAAGTCTACTAAAAAAGGTCTTGCGTATTCCTTGTGGTTTCTGAAAATCATTTCTCATATTACCATACATTATAGAAAGATAAAAAATGAAAATATTGTGCCTAGTCAAAAGGTAGATAAAGACTACACGTGTCCTTTTCTGTTATAAGTTGACTGGTCCAAGAGCTTCCTTAACAAGATCAGCAGAACATTCATGGAAAATGTTCAGAGGAAATCCAATGCGAACAGGGATAAGCGGGTCGTCGTTAGCTAGAAAACCTTCACTTCAATGGCTAATTGAATTAGGACCAATGATAGCCTCTCCTGTATTTGAAAATAGCACTCTTTACGCTTCTACTATTACTGGAAGGATATTTGCTTTAAACATATTTAAAAAGCTAATAAAATATCATGTAAATATAGGAAGTCCTATAATATCATCACCAATACTTCACCAAGACACGCTAATAGCCGCAACATTTGATTCTTGGGTTAAAGATACAATTATTCTTGGAAAAAATTTAGTCGTTGCATTAGATACTAAGACTGCAGACCAAATATGGAGTTTTGAAATTCCTGGTGATGTGTTTTCTTCTCCATGTGTGGTCAAAGATATAATAGTTCTAGGTTCATTAGATACACGTATATATGCAATTGATATGAAAGGAAATCTTAAATGGGTATTTGAAACCGGAGATGAAATTTGGTCGTCACCTTCTTTTAATGGCGATAAGATCTTTATAGGTTCAGATGATGGTTTTCTTTACTCTTTAGATTTAGATGGTTCTTTAGAGTGGAAAGCAAAACTAAACGGTAAAGTTCGATCTTCATCTCCTTGCTTAACATCTGATGGTTTGATATTCATAGGAACCCATGCTGGGGGGATGTATTGTCTACAGCAAGATGATGGAGAAATAAAATGGAACAAAGAAATCTCTAAACCTGTATTGGCTTCGTCTGCAGTCTTAAAAGATAGAGTATTCTTTGCTTCATCAGACAAGAAAATATACTGTCTTTATTGTAATAATGGCTCAAGATTGTGGGAATTCGAAACTGGTGAAAGGATTTGGTCATCACCTGTAATAATAGAAAATGATGAAATGATGTTTTTTGGTTGTCTTGATTCACATATATATGGTCTTGATACAGGCACGGGTAATCAACTTTGGAAATTTCCAACCATGGATATTATAGATTCTTCGCCATGTATTGCTAGTAATATGTTATCTATTGGATCACGTGATGGATTGTTATATGTATTTGGATTGCAAACATACTCTTCTTATATACACTGAAAGGGTCTTTAGATGATAATCTCGTTCTTCAAATTAAAGTCAGCCAAGCTACAATTTCCTTTATAATTGATATTAAGTGGATAAAATCAAAGTATACTTATATTTGATGTAGTAAATTGGCTTATCGTTGAATAATATGGAGTCATAGCTTCCAACTATATTTCTTGGATTGTCGTTTGAAATAAATTGTCTACTGGTGCATTTATAGATCTACGTCTAGCAAGTGATCACTATTATAAAATATTGGATCTATACTTGCATTTATATATTAAATTCGGTTTTCCTAGAATTAAATTATCAACATAATTTGATTTATCTCCAGCGGACTAATGTGAATGNCTTGTTATGGGAGTTTGTCCTTCGATGTACAGAATCTTTTCATCTCTTTGATTACTGGGTATGAAATCGAAATTTTTTCAAAATCTATGATGCATCTAGCCTGTTTTGCCATGAAGATTATGTAATAGTTCCTTCTTTTGTTTTTATTGTTTTTGCTGATCCCTATCATTTGATTTTTTCAGAGTCTGTTTTGTATTATATATATTTTTTTATAGCATACAAAAAAGATTGCTAATATTGTTCTGTGCTCTGGTAACAAATAGAAATAACTATTGGTTCATTTGGTACAGGCTAAATTTCGGAAATTTAAGATCATATAAAGTCTTATAAGCTTATACAATAGATTTTTTATACTTCGAATCTCCTATTAAATTAAATTCGTAACTTATGCATCGGGGAGTTTCATGAGCATATATTCAGATCATACTAGTGAAATATGTCCAAAATCTAGCCATCATTTTACTGGCTGGCTAAATCGTAGAAGTTCTTCTGAAAAGCAATATCATTTTAGAGTCGATACTTATGTTTTAATACATTATATTATTATTATTCTCTATTACGAATCTCCTATTGTGAATGGAACANGGTTAGAGTTTAATATGACAGGAGCAGGAAAGCCTCTTATCATTATATAAGGTGCAATTATTACTGATGCAAATTATNCGCAAATGATACAATCAGAACTTAAAATTTATATGATAATATCATAGTCGAGGCTACGCAGGCAGTACTCATAAAACGACNNATCTTAGTGTCCCAGAAGAAGCTGCTGACTTCCTGAAACTTATGCAGTATCTAGGTAATGATCGAGGACACATTGTAAGTCACTCTATAGGAGGTACTACTGTTTGCAACTTGCTATCGATTGTCCTAACTGTGTGCTTCAGTTTCTCTTTTAGAACCAGCCTTGACAGGAAATGATCTACAAGGCAATAATGAAGTAATACCAAAGTTTTGCCTTTGATACATATGTACGATGAAGGAAATAGACCTGAAGCAATCCATAATTTCATGAAGATGAAAACTGCTTCTAATTACCGCAATCTGATTGATAAAATGTTACCAGCTAATGCAATTGATAACGCGATGATAGATGCAAAATCTTACTTTTATGATGAAATTCTAGCAATGAAATTATGCACGTTAAAGTCTGACAATATAAGAATATTATTATAGGCCAGTGCATTATCTAAGANATTCTGATAGGAAAGATAGGAGTATTCCAGGNAAGCAAACAGTCTTGAAAATTAATTACTAGCTCAAACAAAGGTATTGGTTGTACATAAAGGAAAGCGCATGATGCAGATAATCAATTCTAGACTTCAAAAGGTTTGCTGATTTCTTTGTCGATCTTTCCCTGTAATGGGTTATATACAATTATTAATTTTTTATCCTTTTGCTTTCTGTTTGGTATGATTACAATAAACTCATGTTGTAGATGTTTTATTCTTTTTGAGCATATTGATATGAACTAGACTATATTATTTACGTATGGCATTAATTTTTATAAAATTAAAACCAAAATTAGACATTAACTAATTTCTGGAAATCATACAGTTTATTTAATATCTTAATCGATATTGGCATTTATATTCTTTTATATAGGCAAATTACTGTTAATGCCGCGTCTATCTACGATAATAATTTATATTTCCTTTAATAGATCTGTGGATGTTACTATACCCACCATTATTCCTTTGTTATCTATAACAGGAAGCCTGTGAATATTCTTCTGTTGCATAATCTCTATTGCAGATCTTATTGGACTGTTTGGTTCTATTGTAACTAAAGGAGTACTCATTATATGTCGTATTGGTGCTTGAACTACAAATAATTCTGATAATCCTATTTGACGTACAATATCTCTCTCCGTGACTATGCCTATTGGATTGATACCATCAATTGTTCTTTTTATTACAACTATACTTCCAATCTCATTTTCATACATGGATTTACAAACTGTTTGAATCGTTTCTTCTTCAGTTGCTGTTTTCACATTCGTAGTCATAATGCTAGAAACTGGCCTTGATCGATTGCTCATATACTAATTCTATCATGAACTAATTAAAACTATCCTTTAATGATTTGTGAATAAATCATTCAAATCTATGATAAGGAAAGGAGAGAGATTATACAAGGAAAGACCTAAGTTACTAAGATAATAATAGGGATGAAATATAAAAAAATCATTTCTGTAGAAAATAATAAGATTTATAGTTTTCATAACGTGGCTTGCTATATTTCTTCACTCTAATTTGTTAATCCATCTAACAAGAGAAAGATAGAACTAATTTTTTTATTTTCATATTGTCATCAATTTCTCTCAGATCATATATTTTATGAATTTGTTTTCTTAAAACTTCGATATCTTTTCGCGAAGATCTTAATAAAGGATAAGGACCTTTAGCCCCAATAATTCTACCATTATTATTTACTCCATTATTATAGAGTGATATTAGAGCTTGCCCTGCTTGATGACCTTTTACCTCTTTTCCACAGATTATCATGTTGTGTAATTCTGGATGACCTACAATAAATTGGACAATAGCTTCAATCCCCTTATTTTCTGATAATAAACGTCCTACAATTAAAATTCTATTCATGATGGCTACTGATTTAGATATATTTTCTAGCAGATCAATACTTGATAATGTGCAAATTGCTGTGAATTTGCCGTTTCCTATATAATATTCATGTTTTATCGGAATCAGAGCCTTACATAATTTGCCGGCTGCATTATCAAATGATATTTTATTGAGCACATCTAATACTATGTAACGTTGTAGTTAAATAATATTAAGATCAAAAGCGTTTTCTGATTAACGTAGATTGATTAAGTTCATCTATAAAACAATAACTTTGNTTTTTTGAATTCATATATCTTTTGACCCCTGTATTCTATTTTGATGTGTAAATTGAATGAATTAATACTGGAAAATGGACAGGATTGGTTTAACAATATATTAGATGGATCTCAAAAAAGAGAACCTGTGAATGATGTTATGTCAAAAGAAAAATTAGTTCTCAGTCATTACTTTTGGCTTGGTATTCATTAACAGACAATTAACCTATTTATTGGTCTTCGTCATACAGTCGTTATTAATATAAAGGAAAGAGCCAAAATATATCTACAAATTAGAATGTAATATTAAAAATAATAACGACTCTTTTTTGAATATAAAAACCGTCTTTTATAAGCATTCACACGTTTAGGCTATCTAAGATCTACTACTCTCCAATAGATGTGATTTGTTAGATAACGTAAAAATTATAATTTTCTCAACCTATTTGAGTTCATCTAACTTAAGCCTGTTAGAAAGAATAACCTATATAATATTTGCCAATAATCTTCATCCTAGAATAATACAGATAATTATAATCTATATTGCATTATTATAGGCTTATAATATTCTATTAATTTGCTCATTCCTCTAAGTTTTTGTAATAAAAGCCCATTATCCTCCCGGAAGATCTGATATGTAGTAAAATTCTAGATATTGATTTTATAGACCATACCTAATATCACTATGCATGGTAATTAAAGTAGATGTATCACGCCTTTCCGATAGTTTAAAGGAAATTATTGTTAGCATATTTGAGCAGAAATCTATTTTACAAAGACAAAGCAATATCAATAAGAATATTCTAGTATTGGTTAATGAGAATGACGTTCAAAGTATAAAGCAAATTTTAGAAGATACACTTAAAAGTAATGTGATAAATGACTACCTAGTAGCTGAGAATACTAAAGAACAAAATGAAATTGCAATTCTAAAGAGAGGAGATATCGAGCAATTAGGTATTTTCATATGTGCTCACTGTGGAATGTTATTCGAAAGCGAGCTTCAACGAACTATACATCAGCGAATACATTACTTCTTCTAGCAAAAAGATTTGAGATTTGAAACTATATTTGTAAACTGTAGATTAAGTAAAACGCATTTTATTTCTGTACCGATTCTTAATTGATTATGGCCGATTTCTACCGATTGTTTGCTATGTTCCTAGCCTTATCTGTGTATCGGTACTCCGACTAGCATATTTTAGAAGATTACTTTAGACCTTAATTTTGATCCGAT
>JGI24806J26614_1000015_pt1 | contig 24701 bp, 13 predicted proteins | sample Kansoi200umMDA_FD_26614 | JGI IMG/M metagenome (IMG submission 26614)
TCCTCCCGTGTGAATGTGGTGAGGCTAAAAAGGCTGCGATGCCTATTCCCGCTGCCGTCAGTGCCCTTTGACTTGAACCCCCCCGATGCAATGGGCTGATCCGTGTCCTGCAAGACAGACGGGCCCGATGTCGATATGCCAAGCTTGTGGCCGAGTAATCGAAGCAAAGGTCGCAAAGTAGCAAGGCTGCCGGCAGTGACGGCGAGGCCTTGTTCGGTGGTGGACCAGATGGCGATGTCGACGGTTGCCCCTGGGAGGTGTTAGCAGAGAGGTTTGCTTGGAGTTGTGATGGTGCAATGGAGTTTGGGAGATGCTTACAGAGAAAGTCTGGGCTTTTGAAATCTTTGACGAATGCGAAACGGACTACCACGGCTGAACTCGCCCTATACAATGTGAGTTGTTTATCCCGTGCTGGGATAAGGGGGTGCATACACGCAGGCCATAGCCATGATAGGAATGAGAGCAATCTTGGTCTTCTTGCCCATGTTGAGCTTCCACACAAGAAACATTGGTAGGATGGCGCATGTAAAGTCGGAAATGACACTACAAGCGCTGTATAGGTATGTGAGGGCGATGATGACCTCGACGTTGATGCATGTGCCCTTCTGGTCCTTGTTCCAGAAGAAGGATATAGGCTGGCACTGAAAGAGGGTGACAAAGAAGAAGACGACGCCGGTGCAGACGGTGATCATCATGACGCCGTAGATGATCCAGATGTCCATCTTTCGGACAGTGATTCGGAGGAGGAAGTAGCCGATGGATATTTTGGAGGCGATCATGCTGGTGCAGTACCATAGGTAGCACCACCACCACCATTTCATTGCTTGCTTGATATCTTCAGGTTCCAAGTCTTTGTGGTGACGGCCGGTGCCATAGTGAACTCCGATGAGGGCGCTGATGACGAAAAGGAGGAATGAACACTGTCGATTGTCCGGGTCAACGGTTGATCATACGGCACAGGCGGGACGGGACTCACGAGAGCAGTACACATGCACCAGTCGTCAAAGCCAAAATTCTTGACGAGGCGCACACGGACATAGCATCGTAGTAATGTCGATATAACTGCAGCAGTCGCAAGCGTGTAGCACACTGCCTGAAGCTCAGGGCCTCGGTTCGGGACGGCCATGGCTGATGCAAGACCCAACAAGTCGCAGGGGGATCATATGCATTCAATATGGGAATAAGGAAAACGAGTACAAAGGATTGAATGAAGAAACGGAAAGGATTCAGAGCCCGGTAGGGTCGGGCCGGGGGGGAAACTGGAGCGTCGCAGATATATCTACTCCAGAAGCTGGGGGGCCCCTTGAATGATTGACTGATTTGACCCAAGGCTTTGGCTCTTGGGTCCGTCCGGCCCTTGTGCGGCGATTCAGATGGTCACCGAATCCACCGCATCGACGAACTCCTCCGATCTGCACTTCTTGGGCATCAAGAGGCGACAGACTATTTTGCGGAATTGGCACGTCCCGGGACTGGCCTTGGTTGGGCATACAACCCCGAAGCCAAGCCCCTGCCGTCGCGTGGTGTGCAGTATAGGCACCCCCTGACATTAGCCCCGAACTCTACGGTGCCTCGGGATGCGACTCTGAAAGGCGCCCTGTTGTGGACGGGCTTACAGTGGCACAGGCACAGACAGGCACGCAACACGTGTGTGGAACCCGCTTGGAAGACGCCGCGACGGGTTGTGATGCTGTTCTGGGAAGTTTCTCCTTGCGACGGTCGGAGATTTCTCCACTACGCTTGGCCCCTTTCCTGAGTCAACGAAAAAAACTTGAATCTTCTCGAACAACTTTAAGCAAACAAGTTGACGCCTTTGTCTCTCCTCGGCCGGGAAGGAGATCAGGACACACAATGGCATGGCATCATGCGGGGACAGGACAGGCGACGCCCGCACCGCAGCTAGACAATTTAGCAGGTTCGGCAGTTGAAGCAAAAGGGTCTTGTCTCACAATCATCTGACAGACTTGGTCAAGAGTGGACCTGCGCACTGACAGCTCGTCTACAAACTACAGTAGATCGCCCTGAGTCCTCCAAGCGAGCGAGGATCACCTCCCGGGAGAGTGACTGACCCTTGCAGGACATGACTAGAGACTGCAGGACATGACTAGAGACAGCATCGCCTACGATGCTTGACTCTTTTGCGTTGGATAGCATCGCATTGTTTGTGGGGAGAAGTCGATCATTGCTCGTTGCCCCTGTTGGATCGGAGCACAAGGCCCGAGAAATTCCCGATGTAATAGATTGTGAATTTATCCGGAGATAGGATCGACAGCCTCACTATGAGGCGGAGGAAGCCGTTCTCCGTTCCTGTGCTACCGTAGTAAGCACTTGGTTGTGGATAGTGCACTTCTGCCAAGGACGAGAGCGCGTGGTGGCCTGATTGGACAATTAGGGTCTGAATTGACGAATTGAAACCAGGACAAGGTATGTTTCACAAGCGTCGCGGAGTTTGGCTCGCATTCTTGAGATTCTCCGTCAGGTCGTGCAAGCGACTGTGGGTTTTGTTACCAGAAGGGAGATTATTCCGTGGGCGTTGAAGAATTTGAGCCACACTCTCTCTTGGCGAAACAGACTATAACAGACACAGGAACTCGTGTGTAAAAACAACATGATGTGAGGCAGCCACCGCATGTGTATACCTGATTGGGACCGGTTAACGACATGGCTCTTTTAACCACCGCCGCCACTTATAGGCTCAATTAAGCCCACCAACAGACATCTCTTGGAGTGAGCGCCAAGGGGGACTCGGGAGAGTGACTGGTCAAATTGCTGCCGGCATGTTCGGCAAAAGCAAGACACCTACCCTACACCTCGGCGCCATCCCCGCATTCGGCCACTAAAATTGGAGAAGGCGGGGAAATTCGCGGGGATGACAGGCCACAACCAAAAAGTGAGCAGAGAGTGGTCAGCTGACCGAGGTTGGCTGCCCCCATAATCTTCAATCTGTCTTGAGATTGGATAGAGCCAACCCCCCGCTTTCAACGACGTCTCGACGACCTCGCTCGCATACAGAACGCGCAGACGCTGCTCGCCTCAGCCCTACAGAGGCTTCAGGGACTCACTCGACCGTCGCAGCGCGTCGGGCCCTGGCCGCCGACCCAAGGTCACGCGCCACCATGGCCTCATCACCCCCGCGTCATAAACGCCGCAAGGCCTCGTGCAAGGAGTTCCAGTGCAACCACGAAGGCTGCGGGAGGACCTACTCGCGAGCGGAGCATCTTCAGAGGCATCAGCTTAACCGTCAGTCATGGTTCTGCCCCGGTGAGGTGCGGTGGACCCAGTGCTGACATGCCTTAGATTCACCCAAGGAGATCTACTACTGCGACTACCCGGGCTGCTCATTCACCTTTGTCAGGAAGGATCTCTACGCGCGTCACAAGCTGAGGCATGAGCGCCAGGTGCAGCAGTATGGGAATGGTCGGTTATCTCAACGGCCGCAGAGAGAGTTTTCAAAGGCGCCGAGGGAACGCGCTGAGAGGTACTCATTTAGCGAAGATGGATCTGCCTGGAGCGACACTCAAGACGAGGCGAGGGAAACGCCAGCAAATGAAAAGCAGCCTGCCAGGAACAGACACTCACTGGACGCAGGTGACGTCGATCCAAGCTCGCAAAAAGCTGGTGTAGGAGGTTCGGCACAGCCGGAGTCGGCTCAGCAGAACGAGGCAGGCGAGGCCGCTGGTTACTTTGGGGACCAACGACAACTTCAGAGCCGCGAATCTTCACCGGAAAAACAATCCATGGGCACAGTTCCGTTTAGGATGGACCAGATGCCAGGCGCCGACATGTCAATGCCCATGGCGAGTCCTGGGTTACCAGGCCGGCCTGAGCGCATGAGGAACCGGTCCTATGTTATGGCAAATGGAATGCCGACGTCGAGCACCGAGCAACTTATCGAGGAGCAGCCTTTTGGATTATCGCCATCCAGCACCGACGAATTTACCTCTTGGCTGTTCAACGGTCAGGGGTTGGCTTCGAATTACAACTTTGTACCTGGTGGCAACCTCGGGATGGCGGGATACTCAAACAACTTTGGTCAACTATGCCCGGATTACTCGCAGCCGGGAATGATGGGAGGATCCTATGTCGAACCCATGAATGGCCTCTGGTTCCAGTCAGAGCCTATGCCCATGGCCACGCCGATTGTGGATATTTCGCAGATTGGAAAGACTGGGCTTTCGGAGCATAAGCGACAGTCTCTGCTCCAGTACATGATGCAGAGATTCAACGAGATTGGTTCACAGGGCAACAGATCGGCCGCGGATATCAAGAACGAGATTTTCGGAAGCGACAGCGACGCTGACTCCCATGTCCTCAGCCATCTCAACGTTCAACGATACATCAACTCGTACTGGGAAAACTTCCACGACCAGTTGCCTATCCTGCATCATCCAACGTTCATACCGGAGACGGCCCACGATTTCCTCTTGTTGGCCGTTCTGATCATGGGAGCGTCCATGCTTGAGAAGAAGGCTGCCTTGCCAGAGAACGGGGACAAAATTTCAAAATTCACCACCTTTGTCTCGTGGAATCTCCGCTGGCAAGTCTTTATGCACGCCGACTCTCATCCACCGGCCAAGCTCTGGGTCATTCAAACACTTCTCATCCTCGAGGTGTATGAAAAGATGAACGCAACCCGGGTTCTTCACGAGCGTGCTCACATTTACTTCCCAACGACGCTATCCCTCATGCGTAGAGGAAGCGCCCTAACCGGCAAGCAGTCCTCCTACACCTCTCGAGTCCAAACTCCCATGGGCAGTCCAAAGCTTGGCCAGCCTAGGCTGTTCCCTGGGCCTGATCGAAGAGGATTTGATTCCTCACCTGAAAAGTGGTGGGATCATTGGATTGCTCAAGAAGCCACTCGACGAGCAGCCTTTGCTGCGTTTATCCTCGACGCCATCCACGCCGCCTTGTTTGGGCATACACCCACTTTGGTGATCCACGAGATCAAACTTCCACTCCCCTGCGACAACACTCTTTGGTCTTCCGATTCACCGTCCGAGATTGGCTGTGTCGAATCGAGCTTACACGCTAACGGCGTAACACCAATAACCTTCCTCGATGGGCTTCAAAAGACTCTCAACGGTCAGAAAGTTCGGACGAGTTCCTTTGGCAGGATGGCTCTTCTTGCTGCATTGCTTTCTGTCACATGGCAGATGCATCAGCGAGACCTCGATCGGGGTACTCTCGGTACTGACACAATCCCGGGTGTTCAAGAACGATGGCGGCCAAAATTGTTGCGGGCATTTGATTGGTGGAAAAAAGACTATGATGATGGCGTTGCTCATGTTCGGCATGCGGCCTTTGACTGGCAGAGACTGGGGCTGAGCAGTAGAGGCGGAAGTGATGATGGTGATGCTATGGAAACTCTGGGAACGGTTCTCTACCACTTGGGTCACATTACCGTTTACATCAGCATGCCCGAGCTGTGCATCTTTGCTGGCGTTACCCAGATCCTCGGTCGTACTGTTTCGTCTGTCGACTGGAGGAGAACAGAGGCCAAGATCAAGGAATGGGTGGCCTCGCCTGGAGCCATTGGTGGCGTGTACCATGCACTGCAGCTGATAAGACTCATCCTGCTCCAGGAAGAGACCCCTAGGCGAAGCAATATGGGTGAATCAGGTGGAATGCCCTCCGTTTTCACCCCATCCCCTTATCCCAAGTACGATGCTGCACAGGACAATCTGCTCATTCGCGCCTGGGCTCTATACTACGCGTCCCTGGTACTATGGGCTTACGGATACGTGCAGGACGGGAATATCGAGCCGTTCCCCGACAACCTGCACTATCCATCCAGCACACTGGCTGTACCGCAGATGGCTGCGGAGCCAAGCATGCAGTCATCGTCGAACCAAGGAACGACGCAAGCTAGTAACCCCAGTGCCGACACGCCTCAAGGATCTCACTCTGAGCAACCATCCATGTCGATGAGTCCTGACTACGAAGCGCTAAAGCGTGATCGCCACGAGGACCTCCGGACCTATCTACAAATCATGATCCCGCCGACGATTGATTCGATCAAGGCCTTCCACCTGCACCAGAACCAAGCCGGTGTGGTCGGCAACCGGAACAAGATCATTGGGCTTTTGAGTGTTGTTGACGATGCCTTGTCCAACACAAAGTGGGAGCTCTTAACCGAGGCGAGACACAGGTTGAAGATGGCAGCGTCTATGATGCAACAGCCTAGAGAACCGAGGATGTAAAAGAGTATGAAGTAATTTCGGTGAAAATAGCCTCTGTAGTTATGCGATGGACCATGTGATACCTTTGAGAGATGTATAACAATTGGCAGCGGGAGGGTTGGCTTATTCTTTCTTGTTTTATAGCGAAGGATGATTGCAGTATCAGTGATCATTGATTAGATGTATTTATTTCGATCAAGTACATAGGAAAAAAAAGGGTTTCTGTCTTTCTGACATGGTAATTGCTAACCTCGTCTTGTTGTGAGCACGTCACATCGGTTTCTCGGTATTGGCTCCGACATCTCGGCGTAGTCCTCCGATGTCGCAATCAACCCTTGTTCGTCTTTGTGAGCTGGTAGAGCCAGTAGAATTTCACTCTGTCACGAAATTCATCATTAGACTAATAATTGCTTTCTAAGCACCATGTTTCTGGCTGTATAGTAAATAAAACGTAATTATCACCTGTTTTGTACTCTGCCCGCAAAGTTGCCGTTGTCAAGTCTCACGGCAGTTGACGGCATAAGCGTGGCTTGCTTCGGCTGATGACAACTCCTGAACATACATCGGCTTCGAGGCCGGTATTCAACTGGAAGAAAAGTAGTCAAACCAGCCTTGAAATGAATCACAAGATAAGATCGCCACCATGTGGATCATTAGATAGAGTTTGTAGGTCTCGAACCGGGTTCTATCCCGACTTCAAAGAAGGAAATCTCCAGGTCTGGAAGATGGTGTATCTCTAGCGGCACGTGATCGGCGTGAAAAAATGGAGAAGGGCTGGCGACGTCGGAACTTGTCCCGAGGGCGCGACAACCCATCATCACTCGAAATCCCCGCGTCACCTTCGGAGCATCTGCCCATCAGATTCCTCACCTTCGGCGAAGCATTCCAGAAGGGTTTGATCTAGGTCGTCTTCTCTCTTATCGGTCTCCTTTTTGTTGTTCTCTCCCCTCTCTAGGTCAAATGCCTGCAGTCTCCGAAGACATGGCTCGGAGGCGTCCGGCTTCCAACAGCAAAGATGCCCGAAAGGCACCATTGGCGTACGAGAGCCCGCTTCTCCACATTTTTTCATGCAGTTCATTGAGTAGAAGCTAACGAAACATGTTTACAGATGCCTCACTTGCCGCAAGAAGAAGGTTAGGTGCTCGGGGACGACGCCTTGTCAGTACTNCACCAAGAGAGGGCTGGACTGTAGGGTTCCTGAGCATGGACACAAGCGCATGTATATGGCCAAGTATGAAGTGTTGTGTTGTTTCTGTTCATCTTTACTAATCGGGGTTGACAGTCGTATTGAGGAACTTGAGAGCAAGCTGGCCAGATATGAAAAGGAGGGTAATACGATACCAACCGGACTACCTGCAAGCATCTCACGTATGTTGTCATCCAGTCGCTCATTGAAAACACTCTAACAGTTGTAGAAACCCCGGCTCCAGTCCACAACGGACTCAATGGAGAAACAAATGGGCATTCGCAGACCTCTCACTCCTCCCCACACACAGATCAGCACAGAACATCAAGGTCTCCGAGCTTCATTCGCCCGTCCAGCTTCTCAGCGCCCTTGACTCAACCTAGCTATCCAGCTAAAGAGGCCACCCACACATCTCCAGCTTCAAGTGAGTCAACTCGTCCATGACATAATGACCAAGTCACTTATATAAGAACAGCCATTCTTGCCGGCTCCTCTCTAAGCTCAAGTCATACCTTTGGTTCTAGAGTACAGGATCTGCTTGGGTCATCTCGTCCCGAGTATGAGCAAATTACAAACAAGCCCTGGGTGAGCCCAGAGGCAAACCAACTTCATGAAGTAGCCAGGAACAGTGCCCCCTGGCGAACTTCAAATACCGAGTTTCCCAAGCTGCCGTCGAGGCAAGAGGCCGAACGGCTACTGGAAAAGGCCTTATTCTACATCGGCCAGTCACAGCATCACATTGACGCCCGCGAGTTCTCAGACCGCCTGTGGGTATTTTACGAGAACAAAGACGATCCCGCGCAGCGTGAGTCGCCGTGGGTTCTGGAGATGATTCTGATGATTGCCATTGGAACACTATTTGACGCGAATCCCGAGGGCAATGATGAGTTTTCAGGGGTTCAGCTGTTTGAATATGCGCACAAGAACGTGCCAACACTGACAGAGATGCGTGCCTTTGGAAAGCTCGGGGTTGAGATCTTTGCGCTCTTTGCGATTTATCTTGTCAATATGAACCGCAAGGAAGAGGCTTACCTCTATGTGAGTACCTTGATTCACCCTTGTCTACAGAACTGACCCGTCCTAGATCAGTACTGCTATGCGACTAGCTATTGCACAAAAGTATCATAGAGTCTGCGGAACCAGACACTTGATGCAGTCAGAAAAGGTCCATCTGAATCGTCTCTGGTGGACTATTTACATGCACGAGAGGTATGAATCTTGATGAGAGTGAAGAATCCCGGCTAATGGATGATTTAGACGTCTGGCTGCAGCAACAGGAAACCCTCCCAGCATAGCTGATGAAGCCATCAACATCTCGCTACCAAGCGACTCACCCGGATTTCCTCCTGCTGGACCTATGTGCACCAACATTCGGATTGCTAGAGCCACAGGGCGTATCCTAGCTGGTAATTAGTGTTCTCCTTGATACGTTAAGCCATGTCTAATATTTTGCAGTGCTCTATAACCCAGAGGACGAGTCAGAGAATACCTTTATCCCTCACGTTCAGGAGATCGTCAAGTCTCTCTACGGGATATCACAAGAGATTCCCTCAGACTCGGTTACCGATGTCTACAACCTGGGCCGCGACCAGTGTCTGAGGACAACTGCCTCGCTTCATCTGATGCTCTTCCAGGTATGCAGAACCGAATGGCTAAAAAGCTACTTGCTAACAGTGTCAGGCAACAATTCTCACAATCCGGCCAATCATGCTTCATGCCGCAAAGCTCATTCTGAGTGGCCAGGGGCCAACTGGCGAGCAACTACAAGCTTCGCCACTTGGAAGGTTATCAAGGACATGTGTGGAAGCTGCAAGACGGCAGCTGAAAGTCGTCGGTACACTAAGGAAGCGAAACATGATCGGTGAGTGGCACGACCTCTTGCAAAGTTTATGTGCTAACAAGTTCAGCAATCTTTGGTTTTTACGACTTTGAGGCCTCGTTCTCTGCTGCCTTCATCATGATTTTGGCCGCTATTCTAGACTCTGTCTGCGACGAGAGCTCAAAGATCAACCCCAAGCCGGGACTGACCGAGGCATTGGGCGAGTTGCAGTACCTTGCAGACCATGGCAACACGTATGCTCGTGAGAGACTGCAGGAGGTGAAGAAATTATGGAAGGTGATGGCTCAAAAGATTGAGTCACTACAAGTGGTCAACGTCTCTCCTCAGGCACACACGGGCGATGTCAACGGCGATGCTCACCACGACACTCAGACCAATGGTATCGGTGTCAATGGCACAGAACTCGTCAACATGGGCAACACCGGCGTTGACCTAGTTCCCGGGCAGGGACAGACATCTCCAGAGGACTTTATGCTCCTCGACACTGATCTCTGGGATAACTTCAACAACCTCTGGGTTCCCATGCCCGACGGCGCGGGAGACAACCAGCAGCAAGACATGATGATGGCGGACATTCCGCCAGACGACTTTTACAAGTACTGCTACTCAATGTATAATAATCCGGACTGGGACCTCACGGGAGAGGATGTCGGGGACTTTGCTGAGCTTGGGAGGCATATTCAAGATTCTTGAGGATTTTTTTGGGCATAAAAGTTTGGGTGAAAAGGCTATCTCTTCAGGTGGTGGGCGTATTTAACAAGAACTGGAGTAATAACTTCAAGTTACCGAATTCAACATATTCGGACCTTTTCAACAACAGCTTCGTCTGCGAAATAGCCAGGGAATGACATCTCATGGCCCAACTCCTCCCTCGTCTTCTTGGAGTCGATTCCTACTGCTGCCGCCCAAACCTTTCCAACCCGTTCAAATGAACCGCCACCTCTTTCGGCGGGCTGCAGGATCAAGTAATTCGCCTCCTGGGTTTGCCCGTCCTCGATAGTCTTTCCCATCTCCACAGCCAGCACTTGAGAGTCTGGAGTCTTCATCGTCCAGTCTTCCACGTCGGGTTGGAACTGGAACTTGTATGGACTGGAGGAACGACACTCTCCGTTTGTGAACTGGATTCGCGGAAACCCTTGGCCGCGTTCTCCGCGAGGGAATATCTTTACTCGAGCCACATACCCTTCTAGAGTAAGTACTCCATGATGAAGGCGGCCGAGGAATGTAGGTCCATTGGGTTTGCAGTCAATGTCAACGACCTTGGCTGTAAAAGTCGTCCTGTGGACACGATCCCACGGGCCGGCGATAGGCCCCGAAACAGAACCCCACGACCACGTCGGCACGCTCTTTAACGTCTCTGGCCTTTCCCTCCCGTCGCCAAATGTCTGCCAGCATAGATCAGAGACGAGGGAGTCCTCCCACAGACCAGCCAGATAGCGCCCTTTTCTGTCCTTGCTGAGCTGCGATGCAATGCCAGCCATGACTGGGAGTCTGTCTTGGAGATATGTAAGATCCAGGGACGTGATGCTCCTTAGATTCTGATACCATAATTTGAGCACGACCATTGGATCTCCTAGATCTAGGCTAGGCTTCGAAACACTTAGCAGTTGGGTCGTCCTCTCGCGAACGGTTGGTCTTGCAGGTGTTCCTCCACATTGGCACGTCGTTAGCGACTGACACTCCCACACGAGCTCCTTCGGGCCGAAGTGGAGGAATCTCCGGGAGAGGACATGTTCCTGGTGTACCCATCCTCGGGTCATGAGTGGAAACTCGTAGGTGCCCCCGTTAAAGGTTTCATCGCGATTGGATTCGTAGGGATGCCTCATGTGAGTCTTCACAACAAGGTAGTACGGTCGTCCTTGCTTGTCCATGCCTTGTATATCAAGAGGTTCATCTCGTGTGAGTCGATGAGGATAGAACCCTACCGTGCCGTCCGGTGATGCAGTGGCTGCCAACGTAACGTCAGCGTTGGCGTAGTATTCTGCCATCTTGACGGCTTCTCTCTCCCAATCTGGTGTATCATCTTGGATAATACACAAAGAGTCGATCCAGATGAATTCAAGACCAAGGTGGTGTGAAAATTCGATAGCGTCCTTAAAGGTAGTCGATAGCTCATCCCAGGGAATTTCTCTCCTGTGGTGGTTAAAGTTGTCCTTGGTCGTTCTGATTATCTGGTGTTTACCCCAGCAGTGACTGAGGCAGGCATAAGATCCCCTTTCGCCAGGTGACGTCTCGTAGAGGCGAGCTCTGCATGATGAAGTCCCTGAGTCTTGGAAAATTTGCACAACTCTTCTCGGCAGCATATTCTCTTTAGACCTTCTACAGCCCGTGTGAGTCTTGTCGCAGTCGTTAATCCACTTCCTGGCTTGGTTCGCAAGCTCCTGGGGCTTAGAAGGGATCACCGGACCGTCTTCAAACACTGGCCAGGGACAAGGTTTCCCTATGTACGCAGTTGATGAGTAAAAATCGAGGAAAGCGGTTGGGAAGTCCTGTACCTTTGGCAGTGTATATGTGAAGTTCACGATCCCGAAACATTTGTCCCACCAAATCCTTCGGCAGATCCTCCTCGTCGACATCTACCTCTACAGAGACAGTCACACTGAAGGTCTCGCTGGGGTTCTGTAGATGACGCCCGTTATATCGAGAGAATGAGAGAGCGAAGTAGCTAGTCGCTAGGAGAATCTCTGGAAAGCCATGCTTAACAGCTCTAAGGATAATGCTGCAGGTAGAACATGCCGGCGCGGAGTTGCACAGTTCATCAAGAGTGCAGCGTGTTCTCGAGGGCGGTTGGAGAAGGCTCTCGTCGAAGTCGAGACATATCTTGCATGGTGGTGAGGGCATTGTGCCTGGTAGAGGCGTTGAGTATTCACTTGGCGTTGAAAAAGCTGGGTGAATAGAAATATCCAAGGTCCTTCCAGCGTCTCATTTGCTGGAGATATGAAGATTGGTCCAAGTTGAGATGGGGCGCAGTTGGGCTGAATGTGCTTATGCATAAATACCTCAGGCAGGGAAATGCCCTTCCGTAGTGAGGCTTTGAGAAGCACCACAGCCTCTCTGGAGGTCTCCGTTTTCCTTTCCCGCAGCATTCGCCATCTCGACACTTGCTTCAACAGGGCCAGATTAGCTCCATCTTTGATGTGGAATACGTCGCCCATCAGGTAGTTGTAAGCCTGACCAGCCCAGAAAGATGCTTTCCCGACCCCTCCCTGATCTCGTCGAGGACTCCAAAATCGAGGCTGAGTTCTTGGACTCGTGCACTCGCCATGTAGTTTACGCATCTGGGGAGTCTCCGAGTTCACGGCCCTCGCGCAAAGAGGAGCGATGGCAGAGGCAGTCAATGCTAGGGCATGGAACCTTCGGAACGGTCCATCTTGAGAGATGCATCACAGGCAATGACAACAGAGTCAGGGCTGTCAAGGAAATCATCACGTATGCCACAGCGGGGCTGGAAAAAGACTGGATCAGCGAGCTCGAGGCAGCCTTCAAGTTTTCGCATCCCAAGGTCAGTTGGGGTTTGGTTGATAGGTATGGTTGAGTTTGGATTCTAACAAAGAACAGTACCGCCATTGCTTTGTGCGCTCAGAGGCGTGGTATGAACTAAACGGCCGCATCTTCATGGCCATGGAGTTTATGCCCCTGGGAGATCTGCAAACCAACTTGCAGGGTAAACCTCTATCGGAGTTCAAGGGGAGACAGATCACGGAACAGGTCTTGGAAGCTGTTGGATTCATGCACAGCAGCGAATTTCTTCATCAAGATCTTAAGCCAGCGGTATGCCTATCAGGTGAAAATCTCGCCACATTTCTGACTGGTCTTTAAAACATCATGGTTGTATCCAGGGCTCCGACCTGGTATGTCAGGGTCGCCGACTTTGGGATTAGCATGAGGTTGAGAGACTCAGACGCATCTGATTTCATCTCTCGCGGAACTCTGGGCTACATAACTCCAGAAGTCATTCATGTAATCCCAGACCAGCGGTGCTCTGTATTAGCAGATATGTGGTCACTGGGTTGTGTCGTGTACAAGATACTCACAGGGACGCTCACCTTTCCCCAGATCAATCATCTGGCTATGTACTGCAACGGCCTTTCTAAGTTTTCGAGGGATCCCTTACACTCATGCAAAGTCTCAGACTACGGGCAAGACTTTATCATAAAACTCATACACATACAGGCGCGAAGTGAAGATCGTCTGACGGCCACCTCGGCGGCACGACATCCGTGGTTCACCACTTCACTTGACCCTTCGGCACCCAGGCCTAGATCAAGGCGAGCCATCTTCCCAAACATATGGAAAAAGGTTGAATTCAGGCTAACAAGACAGCTATAGCTTCGTTGCGAACAGTAGCCAAACCCAAACGGCAACTTATTCCATGGCTTCGGTGGCTTGGTCAGCCGATGTATCGGGGGCCTGGACAACCTATAAGACGGCGGCCAAGTTTACAGGTAGATCTCGCCGGCCTAGGTTCGCCTCTGTCTTTTTGAGGGGGCCTGAAAGTGTCTTTCCCGCGTCCTTCTACGATCATAATCCATTTCTCCCAACGGATAGCTGGACTGGCCCAGGGACTAGGACGCGTTCGCAACAACCGAGGAGGGGAGAGGAGGCGATGACACCGGGCGGCGCAAGGAGGGAGGAAAAGTCTCGTGGAGCGTCTCAAGTCCAGCTCTTAGGAGATGAAGAAACGCGGGAAGAGAGGCAAAAGAGACAAAGTAATGAGGGTTGCAGATGAAGAAAAGACCAAGATCTAAAAGACTTGCCTATAAGGCGAAGATCAGACCGCTCGCCTTCGGCGACTACCGCCAACAGATGGAAACGCCACGAACCGACGGCAGTCTCACCCGGGATCCGACCAACACTTGCAATCAGGCAAAATGCAACAAGAAAGCCATCATCCCAGCCTGTCGGGTCCTCAAGAGCGCCCTCTCTCGAACCATATCTTCGAGTCATGGTCCGATGTGGCCCTCCCGGGTGATCCAGTGCCTCGGGACGAGAGCAGCTGAAGCAGCATCTGATATGCCGACTTCTAACCCCCCACCTTGGCGCTTCATAGGCTGGGGAATATGAGCCTGAGGATTAGCCTAAATGAGCTGGGAGATAAACTTCAGGATACAGGTCAGATGCGGAGGTGGTGTGGAGGGAATGTAACCTTGCTTCTGTGGGGGACGACTACTTGGCTGTTGAGTCGAGCTTATGAGGCGACTCTCTAGCCAACTTGGATGGCTTCAACCAGACGGCCCGTTTGACGATATCACCCATTTGATGGACCTTCCAACTGGCGTATTGGAGTTCTGGTCATACGAGCTTTGACCGTGGCAAAAGTAAGCAGTAGATAAGCACTGTTGAGGGAGAGACCATCTTAGTGATGACTGACATATCAGGGAGGGACAGTCAAGCGGGCCCGACATTCACACAAGCGAGGGGGAGGAGGCAATCTAGCATATGACAGGCCCTTGAAAGAGCGCTGAATATAGCCCAACAATGTACGACAGCTTGGAGAGAGTAATGGGGCTCCTTGCATGCGGCTCAAGGTTCTGACCACGGTCAAGGTCGCGTGCAGCGATGAGAGAAGCACTTAACCCATTCCCAGGATATAATACCGGCAGAATAGACAAAAAGATGGGTTGAGATTCACTCGTGATCGAGCAATACGGGTGCCAACAGAGACAAAAGTTCTTCACATGCATGACCCCAAGCCCACTCATCCGGAGTTGACTGCCGACGAACCTAGCCCCAGAGACCAACAAAAGCTTGCCTGATCCTCCCCGTCAATCCCCCAGAAAGTCCAGCTGCAGGACTAAGAGAAAGCGGAGTCTACACCGAAGGGAGACCAGCATCGTCGGCAAGGATCAAACCACCAATCCCCCAGACCTACCCCAGATTCTCCACCTGCTGAACTAGGAAGTTGAATCCTTTTACCCCAAAACTCTAGAGATTTGAGGGGGAGGACGTAAGCTGTGAGTGGTCAGGCGTTTTCTTGATCTTAGGCGGTCCACTCGCAGTCGATGAGACCAGGCCATCTTGAACATCACCCCCGCAAGATCTTCCACCAATGGCGCGGGGTGGTGGTGAGATGGCCTCGAACACTAAACTCGAACCTGGGGGAGGAACGATTTAACGGCCCGTCGATCCTATTGCGGATACAGGCTCAATTCGATATGCCGGGCTTCGAGTGGAGAGGATCATGTTTGCCGTGAGGTTGCAGAGTCGAGGTAGGATGAGGGGAGGGATCCTAGCTGGAGGCAAGCTCAAGGGTGACATTATAACTACCCGTGGCCCCAGTCTGGGGAAACTCAATTGATACAACCCTATCCTCTCCAGCTCTCATCCATTGAGATCCAACTGTTCACCTCACTGGGCAGGCTTCAACATGACGACCGAAAAGCAAGGTGGAGCTCCAGACCTCCATATTGAGACCACTGACAATGGCCTCGACCACCTCAAGGACGTCGACCTGCACGACAAGACGCTCAACACCGAGGCTCACCAGGCTACGGCCCAGGAGCACAGCTTTGGCGTCTTTCAAGCCCTCAAGACGTACAAGCGGGCTGCCTTTTGGTCCATCCGTAAGTTTACCTACTCAAAAAGGGTGCTGTGCTGACAGACCAAGTCATCTCGACCACCGTCATCATGGAGGGTTACGACGTTACCCTCCTGAGCTCGTTCTACGGCTACCCGAGTTTCCGCAAGAAGTACGGTGCCTGGCTGGATGAGGACAACGGATACCAGATCTCGGCAAACTGGCAGCAGAGGTTCAACTGTCTCGGAGCCTTTGCCAACATCATCGGCGCCTTGATGAACGGATGGGCGACTGCCAAATGGGGCCACCGCAAGGTTCTCATGGCGAGCCTGTTCTGGTTGACTGCCTTCATCTTTGTCGTCTTCTTTGCGCCTAATATCGAGGTTCTCCTCGTAGGTCAGTTCCTTTGCAACATCCCCTGGGGTGTGTTTGCCACCACTGGCCCTGCGTATGCTGCTGAGGTGACCCCTCTGGCCATCCGTGGTTATCTCACTGCCTATGTCAACCTGTGCTGGTGCATCGGCCAGTTCATCTCAGCCGGCGTCCTCAAGGGTCTCGTCAACAACCCTACCGCGTGGAGTTACAGGGTCCCCTTTGCCATCCAGTGGGTGTGGCCCATCCCTCTGTTCATCGCCGCCTGGATGGCCCCCGAGTCTCCCTGGTATCTCGTCCGGACGAACCAGCTCGACGAGGCCAAGCGAGCCCTCGAGCGTCTTTCCGAGCCGGAGCACGACATCAACATTGATGCCACCGTCGCCATGATGGTACACACCAACAAGCTCGAGATCGAGGAGCGGGCCGGCGTCACGTACTGGGACTGCTTCCGCGGAAGCAACATTCGACGTACCGAGATCGCATGCATGGGTTTCCTCTCCCAGATCACTAACGGCGGCGCTCTCTGCTACAGTGGATCTTTCTTCTTCCAGCAGACCGGTATTGGTGCTGATGCTTCGTATGGTATCGCCCTCGGTGGCACTGGCATCGCCTTTGTCGGAACCATCATCTCGTGGTTCTACATCTCCAAATGGGGACGCCGCACAATCTGGCTCGCCGGGTTCTCCTCCCTGGTCATCATCCTCTGGGTCATCGGATTCCTAGCCCTCGCCAAGCAGACCAATGCTCTCGCCTGGGCGCAGTCGCTGCTCTGCATCGTTTGGCTCGCCGCTTACTCCATGTCGGTCGGCCCCATCATCTACACCTTGGTCGCAGAGATTGGCTCAACCCGTCTACGAACCCAGACCGTCGTCCTGGCCCGATCGACCTATTACGTCGGCAACATTATCTGCGGAGGACTCCTCCAGCCCCAACTACTCTCCCCCGGAGCATGGAATGCAAAGGGAAAGACTGTGAGTACCCATCCTGACCACATTCGCCACAGCGTCCACTAACACCAGCACAGGCCTTCTTCTGGGCCGGCCTCGCTACTCTTACGCTCGTTTGGGGCTACTTCCGCATGTTTGAGACCAAGGGCCGAACCTTTGGTGAGATGGACTACATGGTGAGTGATATGCCCAAGTCAAGAAGGATCTTCGTTAACAGCCTTATAGTTCCAGAAGGGCGTCCCGGCTCGGAAGTCTGCCAATTACAAGATTAACGAGGATGAGGTGTTCCTCGCTGAAGCTCAGGCCAGCAGGGAGCAAAAGTAAATGCGTGACGGTGGTTGGGATGAATGACAAGGAGTAGGTTGGTCTAGTTTTAACCGGAATCCGTGCAAATACCAATTTGTTTTATCCATCAGCCTCGAATTCAAGAAAGAATTTCTGTTGCAATGCTTGTTGTAAAGACTGGACCTTGCATGGCTGAGACTGTCGGCTGACGGAGGTGACCAGGCATTTTTGGTCGGTGAGACAAGGTCGGGAGCGCTTGAGGCGGGAACCTCCTGACAAGCATTCAACGGTGAGCTGAGGGTCAGATAGGGGCAGCTCGAGTGGAGCAGGTGAACGAGTCGAGTATGTTGTTCAAGCTTTGAGATTCATCTCGAGTTGCGGGAGGAGTATCGCCTCAATATCTTCAACTCAGACAGGATTTAAACTCGGTCGCCCAACATTCGTCTCGTTCCAGACACGCCGAAGCTCGCAAGCTCAAAGAACGGATCGATCGGCTTCCAAGCCAAGCGTGCCGCTCTCCACTCCAAGGGGGAGCTTAGCCCACTTGGACCACACACACCATTCAGCCACTCATCGACTGTCGTTTGTTCCCGGGGAATCTTCTCGTATCACAGCCAAGATTGCACTTGTTGACGTCAAGGAAGTTTCTGGGCATCCCTTTCCACAAGAGAGTAGCGAAGTGAATCCAGGAGGATTGCGAAATTGGTACCTGCATCTGATTGAACCACTCAGGAGGTTGCATCGAATGTTTCGCGGTTTCGCCTGCATGCCCAGTCTAAACATGAAGATTGGCCATGGAATTGGAACCCAGCTGTAAAAAGACATCCCAGATCCCAGCTTATAAATGCGCTAGAGATTGGGTACACGAATAGACTTTGCTTATGTTTTCTTTGTCGGTGACTTGTTCCTTGCATAAAGATCCACCCGTGAATGAGCTTGGTCCTCCCTGATCCCCGTTAAAGCCCAGTTGTCGAGTTTTGGACGTGGCTGGACAACGCATGGCATCGAGACGTGGCAGATACTCAGCGTATTCTCATAGGAAGCATGCATCGAGCGCGTTTTATCGACATTAACCTGAATAAACAAGAAACAGTACCGCACCGTATCATAACCATTCCTCACCGCGATCATGATTGTTTATCGTCGATCACACGCAAATTACCGTCCCGTCTATGGCTTGGGTGGCGCTGGATACGAGACAGGAGATGCTGGGGTTAGCCGCCAATGAGCACTGACCTCAGCTGCTATTCTTAGTGGACTAAGCGCCAGGGCCAATCATTACATCTCTGTGGAGCCGCGTCGTCAGCTCTTTCCCCTGAAAAACCGGGAACTTAGTGCATGCACGTGACGGCGCCAGGGCCCGCTCCCCCTAATTTCATGGCGTTCCTGAATGACCCAAAACAAGAAGCTCCTCCATTCTTTCAATCACGAAAAAAGACCTTTCTCTCATCCATCATTCCCTTTTTTCTTGTCTGTCCTTTCTCTTTTGGGATCGACATTCTCTGTATTCCTCGTCACTCTCTTTTCGCCTCAGGGCTTTTTTGAATATTATTTCCCACATATCCCACGCTCTTTTTAATTCGTGATCGATCAGGCGTGGCGTGACCTTGTTAGGTTTCACAGGAAAAGTAACGAAAAAACAACACACTCTCTTGTCAAACCGAATAGACTTTAGCCATCATGAAGGTTTCCGCTACCATCGCTGCCGGCGCCCTCGCCGTTGGCGCCTCGGCCAAGAACTACCTTGGTTTCAACTCCGGTGCCACCCTCGCCGACCGATCCGCCAAGTTCAAGGCCGACTTCAAGGCCGAGTTCGAGACTGCCCAGGGTCTCAAGGGCGCCCCCGGCGACTTCAGCGCCGTCCGACTCTACACCAACATCCAGGCCTACTCTCAGGATGACCCCATCGAGGCTTTCGAGGCTGCCATCGAGACTGACACCTCCATCCTCCTCGGTGTCTGGGCCTCCGGAACCGACAACATTGACAAGGAAATCAGCGCCCTGAAGAAGGCCGTTGCCAAGTACGGCTCTGAGCTTACCGACCTCATCATCGGTGTCTCCATCGGTAGCGAGGATCTCTACCGAAACTCGGTCACTGGTGTCAAGAACAAGGGCGGTGTCGGTGTCGACCCCGATGTCCTCGTCGACTTCATCGACGACTTCCGCACCGCCTTCAAGGGCACCCCCATCGCCAAGGTTCCCCTCGGCCACGTCGACACCTGGGACGTCTGGGGCAACGTCACTAACAAGCCCGTCCTCGACGCCATCGACTTCATCGGTGTCGATGAGTACCCCTACTACGAGAACGACAAGGGCAACAGCATCGAGAACGCTGGCAAGCTCTTCGACAAGGCCTACGAGGCCACCATTGCTGCCGCTGGCGGTAAGCCCGTCTGGGTCACTGAGACTGGTTGGCCCGTGACTGGTCCCGACTGGGATGAGGCTGTCCCCAGCGTCAAGAACGCCCAGAAGTACTGGCGCGATGTTGGCTGCCGCCGCCTCTTCAACCAGACCCCCACCTTCTGGTACACTCTCCGTGACTCCAACCCCGACAACAAGATGAAGTTCGCCATCACCAAGGACCTGTCCACCAACCCTCTCTTCGACCTGTCTTGCGAGGGCTACGAGGAGGAGGAGACCGAGACCTCCACCAAGGCCTCCACCAAGACCCGCACCAGCGGTTCTTCCAAGGCTACCGACACTGAGGATGCCGAGTCCACCGAGTCCACCAGCGCTGCCCACAACAACTCCACTGCCACCGCTACTGGCACTGGCTCTGGCCACGACTCTACCAAGACTGCCACTGGCACTGGTGTCTACTCTACTCCCACTGCTGGCTCCGGCTCCGGCTCCGGCTCTGGTTCTGGTTCCGACTCTGAGTCTGGCTCCGGTTCTGGCTCTGGCTCTGGTTCCTCCGGCTCTGGCTCTTCTGAGTCTGGTTCTGGCTCTTCCGGCTCCGGCTCCGGCTCTGAGTCTGGCTCTGGCTCTGGCTCCGGTTCTGGTTCCGAGTCTGGCTCCGGCTCCGAGTCCGGCTCTGCTCCCGCCGAGACCCCCAGCACCGTCGTCAGCGGTGCTTCTGCCCTCAAGGTTTCGGTGGCTGGCCTCGCCATCGTCGCCGCCTTCTTTGCTCTGTAAATTACCCAAATGGATCGTGGGTTGACTTGACGCCCATTAGCGTGTCTTGTGTATTATCTCGCGCCCGAGATCTGTTTTTGTATTCGTGCATAGACCAAGGATAGACTTAAGAAGGTTGCCATTATTTATTTGACTTTAATGACATGATTTTTTGTGAAGTGGGTTCCATGTTCCGATATGTGTGTTCCTTTTGCTCTCATTCTTCCATGAACTCCCAACGTCGCAATTCATGGCCAGACGCATACCAAAACTAGAGGAAGCAAAAAGAGATGCAGTCATCCAACAAGATCAAGTCAAAAACATCACCAGCCGCTGGCAAAAAAGTGCAAAACAAAGGGTCTGGCCGGGGATTGAACCCGGGACCTCTCGCAAGCTTGCTTTCGGGTTTGCCCTAAGCGAGAATCATACCACTAGACCACCAGACCAATCACGTGATTGTTTGATGAACGGGATTGAGCAATCAGCGTCCATACGCACTAAGGGAGAGTACACGGCAATGTAGGGTAGGATCATGACGAGTTAAGATTGACATGACGTAAAGAGAATCTTGGGACTGAGGAATCATTGTCCCTTTTCGGGTTTCAAGGCATTCTTCCGCGTTTATTCTGGTCTGATCATGGGGTAAATCGGATGCCGCCAGTTGCCATAGACGATCTCCTTGCGCTTCAGCTATCAGTGATGAAAGGTTGTTTCAACGTAGTGTCAGTCTCAAGCCTTAGATCTACCCACTGCACGAACCTACCTGGTCAACCTCTAAGCGCTAGTAATACTAATAGCCCGACAGGGCAGCTCTCGAGCCCATTCATCATAAGCTCAACGGTCCCTCTCGAAACCAATGTTACCTCACAAGTCACATCGGAGAGCCCAGTACTCCGTACAGAACCGACAACCTCTTAGCCGCCAGTAGCCACAATCACGTTGTGTCCAGCAAAGCACCAAAGTTCCCTGCAGATCTCCCATCCAGCACACAAAATATGTCTTGTTAGGCAGCTAGCGTGTATCACACACAGCCCCCCCCATCCCCTCCCAATGAGGTGGACAATGCGAAACATCAGAGCTATTTTTTCTCGGAGCTGAGCTACCGAGCCAAGACTCGTTCGACAGGAGGGAAGCAGAAAAGTACCGGTAGGGTGGATGGGCGAATGAGCGGCGACAAGCGACGAGCATTGCTGTACGCAAGGCGTTTTCCCCGACTGAGCTTGCTGAAGCTTATGATCTATCATTCTTTTAGCTCTCTCCACCGCCCTCTTGATTCAAGGTCAAGTGGAATCAGCCTTGCCGGCGCCACACCCTATCCATTCGTGGGTTGCTATATCGGGACCGTTACCGCGATCAGCCCTACGGTCAGTAGCAGCAGCTCCTGGCCAGTAGAAGCTGTGCATGGCTGATCGCAGCGCGCGTCCCAGCGGGGAGGGAGGATGGGCGTTTTCCCATGTGACTGACTTTTGGTTGTCCGCAAGGGTCTCTCTGCCACCTTTAAAAGGGCACAAGGGTCCGGTCCAAGAGCTTGCGACGTCATCCTCTTTACATCTCCTCTCGGTCGAGTCCTATCCATAGTCAGCACATCAAACACAAAACCCACAATGTCCGTCCAGCTCCAGCCCGCGCCCCGCCAGGTCGGCGTGTTCCCCAACCTCATTGCCCGACAGACTGAGACGCTGGTGCTCAAGGAAAAGGTGCTCTCCCTGACGGGCGACAGCTTCGACATCAAGCTCGCCAATGGCCAGCCCATCCTCAAGGTCGAGGGGAAGATGCTGAGCATCTCGGGTCGCAAGTCGGTCTACGACATGCAGGGCAACCACCTCTTTGACATTGTCAAGAAGCTGCTCAACATCCACACCACGTTCCACGTCGAGAGTCCACAGGGGCAGGTACTCATGGAGGTCAAGAGCAGCTTCAAGCGTAAGCTCCCTTTTGTTTGTGCAATGTGGACTCATACTGACCAGCTCCCAGTGCTCGGATCCAAGGCCACAGCTACCTTCACCTCGACCGACGGCAAGCAAGACGTTCTCGAGATGAAGGGCGGCTGGCTCGACTACGCAGCCGACATCATGGACAAGACAACAGGCACAGCTGTCGCCCGCATCGACCGCAAGCTCCTCAGCGGAAAGGACATCTTCTTTGGCCAGCAGACGTACGCCCTCGTCGTCGCACCCAACGTTGACATGGCCCTCATGGCTGCGCTGTGTATCTGCATGGACGAGAAGAATAACGAAAAGTAGACGACGGAGCGGATGAGCGGAGGATGCGATTTATTGATACCCAGCAGAGGTGAACTCGCTGTCGGCTTGTGTGTGTGTGTTTGTCCTGGGAGGTTCTTTCAAGTATCAGCATTGTTTCTATCGTGACGAGTGTTTCTGGGAATTGGCAGAGAGAAATAGCCAGAATGAGGAGAACGGGTCTACTTTAGTAGAAAATCACCAAGAAATAGACCTGTGTCATCAGTTTTCCCATTACGATGGGGAGTGTCATCTCATGGGGAGGGTGCCATTGCCAGAGCACACGTCGAGGGAAGCGTCTTCATCGACAACAACAACAACAGCAGCAATAACGACAGAGTCAAGTTTGAAAGGATCAAGTGCCCGTCTTATCGCTCCGTATCTACTTGCCAATCTCCTCCTCGACTTGACTACACCCCTTGATGCGTCAACACCACCACACACGGGACCATCCACGCGGCGCCAAGAATATTACCGGTACGCCCCCTTTTACAAGGTTCCCCTTACACTTCCAAGAAAAAAACAAAATAAGCAAGAGATGAGAAAAACAAGCTTCTTTGTCAAGCTTCTTGTCAAGCTTTTCCCCTCCCTTGTTAAAGGCGCCTGTTTCTCGCTGACCGTTGCTTAAAAAAAAGCTTGATCGGATCAAGCATCATGGAAGGTGTGATTATTGTCGCAATTCTCGGCAAGAAGTTGCCGTGTAGAATATCTCGGCATGAGGCTAGTAAAAAACGGTTCGATCACAGTGTAAATGGCGGTGTCTCTTTTTTTTTTAATCTCGATTCAGAATTTCTTGTTATTATAGAGATTGAGTCCGTCTCTTGACTCGGTTGTGGAGATATGCGCGGGCTGTCAAGAACACAGCCTCAATGACTACCCAGGGTTCGTGTGGGAACCAGAGGGATAGGAGGAAAAAAAAGGGGGATCCGCGCCCGCTAGAGAGCTCGTAGGGCTTAGGTTTATGAAACCGTTATGTATTGTAGATGAAAAGGTGACGACTTGTCCGGATGCTCAAGTGTAGTGTGTAAGGCCATCATCACCACCTTAGACACAAGAGAATGGGCATCAACAACATCAATGCCCCATCCCTCTACCAAAAAGGGCGCGTAGCAATCTCAGTTTCAAATGGTCCACGGATACAATACGGAGCAAGTATAAAGGTACTCCCAGTCGCCAAGAACCAACCGCCGACTATCGACATACAGGAGCGGGGAGAGAAGGAGGCTGTGCAAAGAGTCCCTCACCACGTTCGTGTAATGCCAAGCAAGCATGGACACTGGACAACTCACATGAGTGACTTTTTTTCCTTTCCTGCCTCAAATTTGTTGTTTATTCCTCTGGTGACTTTTACCTCATAAAGCTGCGCTGTCAGACTACTATTCCTCACTGCCTTGACTCCATCCGGTGAGGCCTCCAACTTCAACCCCGAAGACTCGGGCTCTCGGCCGGAGCAGAGGCCGGATATTTTGAGACCGGGGTTGGAGGCAAAGAGGGTCCCATAGTTCTTGGCTCCGTGCCGATAAGCGAAAACAATGGCTACTAGTATCCTTTTATGCACCCCCGGCGCCTCTGGGACATGGTCTGACGCCTGGCCTCTATGCATGCGCTGCAGCAGAGCACTCGCGGCGGCACATGAGGTGCAGCGCACGCCAGGCCAGGCCAGGCCAGGCCTTCGACATCAACGACATGTGGATGCTCAGTCATTCATTCACCCGCAAAACAGTGGCAGTGCTAATTGCCAAGAGGCTCTCGCCAAGATGTAGCATCATCACGAAATGAATGCATGCATTCTTGTTCCTTCTGCTTGTACAATGTACAAAGGTATCAACAAGTGGAGTCCAAATTCAATAGGTAACCTGCTTCCCTGCCTGCGCGGCTTCAACCCATCCCGATTGGATATTGACCTGAAATGCGTCGTCGTTAATCATGGCTCATTTTGCACCCCTTAGTCCTCATACACCTCCTCGTACGTCTCCTCGTACTCCTCACGGGCCTCCTCAAGCTCTTCTTGGTCACTA
>JGI24806J26614_1000016_pt1 | contig 24199 bp, 21 predicted proteins | sample Kansoi200umMDA_FD_26614 | JGI IMG/M metagenome (IMG submission 26614)
TTTCCGGTAGCGGAACATTTCAGGATACCGGTAGAACGTTGATAACCCTGAATGCCCGCGGAGTTCCATTGAAACCAGGAAACTTCTACCATTCAGTTACAAACGGAACTTCCAGGGTGTTTGTAGTTGTAAAAGTGCTTAAGAGTAACATAGCTATCGACACCGTTCCTCTGGAATCATATTTCAAAGCAACCATTGGAGGTGTAAATTACTATTCAAAGGCAGCCATCGTTGGACCGGAAAATGTTTCCTATGGCCATGGCGGAGTTGAGAATGTTTCATTATCGAGTTATGTTGGACAAAACAATGCTCCGTTTCCGGTTGGCACTGGTGCAGTTTCTTTACAAAAAAATTTCCTCCCAAATTATTCTACCGCTACAGAAGCTGATTTTAAAAACTTTTTTAAGCCTGGCGGTTATCCATTTTCCACTAAATGTGCAGGTAATCTTTTTCCCGGAGTTATTTTATTCTGGACGGATGCAAATAGGCAAGGATGGTGGACCCTTAAAGAATTTGCGGATCAGACAGGGAGTTTTTTTACTATAGTCGGCATCGAAGATGGACATGATAGTAAAGGCATTTATTTTGTGAAGGTAAGGTCGAGATTCGCTTGCAAATTGTACCATCCTGGAACCGGTGAAATGGTCGAATTAACAAATGGTGAAATGGTTTCGTTTTTCAAAAAGTGAGTGCTATGCTTCTACCGCCATACGCTAGTCATTTTGAAAAGCTTTTGTACCTCAAAACTATAGAGCCTTAACTATGGTGGCTTTCTTTTTATATATCGTCATGTAGCGGGTGTACTTCAGGTGATTCTATCTTAATTCACATAATAACATGTATTGAAATTGCCAGGGACTTCATGTTCAGGCTAGCTGGAAGAATGGATGTCCTATTAACCGGCCAGATGCGGTCACAAATTGTGACCGCATCCCGATTTTGAAAAAGAACCATTGCTTCATCTCGTCAATTATTGCCTCACCGCGGCGGTCAGTTATTCACCAAAATGGGGCAACCATGCATGAAAACCATGAATCTGCTACATAGTCCTCTCCAGTTGACGTCATTAAAACCTTAGACTTTATTTTTACGTATCCCATTTACCGGATTTCATTCGCTGATAACCTGGCCTCTGTGAAACGCCAGCATATTTAAATTAACTAGTAAAGATTGCAATCGAAAATGAAGCTACCTGAAGCAGGGCGGATAAACTATGCGTATGGCTTAACGGAAATCTTAGTCATATAGCATGTCGAAACCCGACAGAACCTTTAATCTCTCACATGAAAAAAAAGCCAACAAGCATTAACCTTTATTATATCGCTTCCTAAAAATCAAAACTACTATTATGAAAAAGCTTCTTCTTTTTATTCTACCTGCGCTGTTCCTCTTTTCCTGTAAAAAAGACGATTTAAAACGTGAAAAACAGAACGAGGATACGAGCAACCGCGTTTGGCAATACATCAAAAAACTGGGATTCACCGATAGTGAAATAAAAGACATCGGGGATAACTATCTGGTGGATGGCGACATTTTATTTCCTAAAAACAGCAACCCGGATTTTTCCGTTTTCGGCGGTCCTGCAACCGAACAGTATTCAGCCGCTAATGCTGTCGGTTTCAATATACAGCCAAACATCACTGTTCGGATAGATCCCTCCATGAATGCTTTTATAAATGAAATTAACGGGGCGATTGCGATCTGGAATAACGTTTTAAATTCCAGAGTGAGATTTACCCTCACTAACGCGACGAACCAACATATCCTGATCACCAATGTAAATTTGGGTTCCGGAACATGCGGCGCAGGGGTTTTTCCAATGAACGGTCTGCCTGGTCAAACTGTTCAGATCAATGGACCCTTGATATCGGCTAATTCTTTCGCGCAGAGGCAACGTACCATTGCACATGAACTCGGGCATTGTATAGGGTTTATGCATACAAACTGGATGATAAACGGTGAGCAAAGATCGGGTCAAGGTCCAAACGGGGGTTATTTCTCGACACAGCACGTCTTTGGTACTCCTGCCTGGACAGATGAAAATTCACTGATGAATGGCCGTGAGTGCGGAATAGGCGCTACTGCACTCTCTGCTTTTGACATCATTGCGCTGGAGTTCATGTACCCTGCTAACCCGAGGTTTCCAGGCACAGTTCCAGTTTTTCGCTACTATAGTCAAAGGACATCACAGGATCATTTTTATACAATAAACTGGAATGAATTGGGAAATGGAAACAATAACGATTACATTTTCGAGGGTATAGCATTTTACGCTTTCCCGAGCCCGGCGCCAGGCACCGTGCCAGTTCATTATTACTACCAGCTATCCAGTGGCGATCATTTTTATACAACCGATTTTAGCGAATTAGGCACTGGCAGATCTGGATATGGTTACTATGGTACTCCTTTTCATGTATACCCGAATGCCATAAACGGTGCGCGACCAGTTTGGAGATATTATAATGGTAGCGCGGGAGATCATTTTTACACGCTCAATCAGGATGAATTTCTGCTGACAGGGACCGGTGGATGGAACTTCGAGCGATTAGCTTTCTATGCATTCTAGAAAGTAAGGGCTACACCTCTGCATAACGGCGCCCCTCTGGTTCTCTACGGTTGAAATAAATCTCATAGAACCAGAGGGGCAGCGTTACGCTGAGGTTATTCAAACGGTATAAGGCGCAAGCTGTTTCATAATATGAACTTTAATGTCACAAGCTATAAGGATGGACACATAAGTGGAAATTTTACCGGGCAGCTAACACCAGCGATAAGCCAGGGATATCCCAATAATGTTTACGGAGCCCCCTTCTTTTTAATAGGTGAAATATAATTAGCCCATCCCTGAGTTCCCATGCGGGATATAACAAACAGTAAGTAAACTATTGCGACAGGCACTTGATGATGGTTAGCATTCATCCATTGCCTTTTACTAGTTTCCCAAACCCGTACCAATCGAATCCCGTCTCAACCCGGTTATGCCTTAGCGAAGGGATCTGTGTGGTGATTAAAAGGGTAGTTCCATTGAAGTCGGCACGATGATACTGCGGAGTTTGTTGCTTTTTACTTTTGACTACCTGGAACTTCGCGGCAGGAAAGAAGCCTTGCACAGATTTTTTAAGCAGGTTAATATTATCCATACCGTACATCAGGACAACTTCTGGCTTGTAGACACTTATGTTTTCGAGGATAGTTTGCATGCGGCTGTGGTATAGGTATTCCTGGTATAATGCACGGGTTTTGAGAAAAGGAAATTGCGGCAGGTCGAGCCAGGCATAATACCATGCGTGGTCGTGAGCAGGCAGGGGATATAACTGGATCAACGCTTCATTAGGCGCTGAGGGTGATGCAAATGAGTTCTTCTGATACGTAAGCAGATCAGGAAGTTGTTCACCCAGGTATCCATGCGTAAAAGCGATGAGGTTTTTCCATGCACCATGCAGCGTTGCGTGGATGGCGAACCGTTGATCATGGAGGTTGGAGAATTTAGCAGCTCTTGGCCCGTCGACCCGAAATGCCACATGACGATACAGTTCGCGGATGTCGCAGAGGGCGGGCGTGTTGGGCGCTTGCAGGTTGTAAAAGTAATTGAGTTTCTCAGCTACTTCTTCGGGTACATCGCCGCCACTTTCTTCATAGCCAACGAACCAGAATCTGGCATGCCATGAACCGTATCCGTAAAAATTATCGATCCAGTATTTGAGTGCGTTCTCTTCAATCAACATGATAGGAAGATAATAAATGGTAGTCGATTTTAATCGAAAATCATAACGTGCGAAATCCCCGCCTCAACGAGGACGGGACGTTGAATGACGAAGTCATTTCAACGGGGGTGGTGCTCAACGGGGGGGTGCGAACACCGTGCTATTTGTTCCAGCAGATTCCAGTGCACCGTACTCACCACCCCCGTTCTGGAAAATAAATTTTCCGAACGTCCCCTCCTCATTTAGGCGGGGATTTCGCAATCTATATCAAAACAGAATCCCCATCAATAAACGACCTACTCCGAACGGGTGACATTATTGTGATTAAAAAGTAATGATGCCAGATCCGACTGGCATGCGCGGAAGTGAAGCCCGATATTCCCCTTGAATATTAAAACCGGTACCCGATTCTGAAATTCATAGGTACATTCATCGTCCAGTTTTTCCTTTCTGATCTTGATTCGATAAGAATATTCGGGTCTTTCAATAAGAGGGGAGGCATGGGTCTTCTGTCGAAGTGCCGCACATCACGATATTTTATACCGAGTCCAAATGCCAGGTCGACCACAAAACGGTTGAAGTAGAACTGCTTGCCATACATCAGGTTTACTCCAATCATTTTTTTAGAGATGGAAAATGTGTCTGACTGAAAGCCGGTAATACTATCATTGTAGCTGGCGATTTCGGAAGGGAAGTGAGTGTTGTAATACACAAATTCAGGTCCTACATATTTCGTTGATTGCCTCTGTCTTTGAAGCAAATATCTGGGTGCAAGTGAAATCCGGTAGCCATTGTAAGAGTGAGCGTTGTTAGAAAATACCCTGACCATGTAGGCCCCGGAAAATGCAGTTGAGAAGCGAGGTGAAACCTGCCTGTGATACATGAGCTCAAAACCCGGATTTACAAAATCAATCGCTCTTAAAGGCGAGAACATAAGCTGGTTTTTATAGTCTCCAGTCGTTGACTGTGCGGACGTAATTGCGGGTAGGAAAATGTAAGCGGTCGTGTAGACCAGGCAAATGGAAAAGAAGCGTTTCGCCCGTTTCTTTCCTATTCTAGTTACTTGTCTCATTGAGATGCTCTTAAAAAAATGGAGACAATGATAGATATGCTGTCGCTGCTTGCAGGCAATTTTTAATAGGAAATTCTCTGCCTGCTACTTTAATCGAATAGATGCGGCACTTCAGGGCCTGTACATTTCCTGGATAAAAAGAAAAAAATGGTATCACGGAAGTTCGGTGCTGCTTGTTCAAATCTGCTCTATGAACAAAGTCCAAAGTCAACATTTACCTAAATATCCTGGTTGAATATGGCGGTGCCTCGGAGTACCTTAAATCGAATGTGGTAATGTTGGAAAGCTGGGAAGGTCTGATAGCCTGCGTCCCCACCCACTGGAATCTATAACAGTCTTTTACCTTCTGTTTCCGAAAGGAAAAGCTACTTGTCGCCGCGCTTTTTGTGGAACAAAAATCTAGTCTAAAAAAGGAAGTTAATCTGTTAATCCAATTTCCTTCAAAAAAGATTCTTTATAGTTGTTTCCGATGGGTATCTCCAGTTTGTTAGATCCTTTAAAATATCTTCCGTTATTTTGCTCACAGCGTTCGCGCCTGCCACCAGAGACCTGCCCGCTCCACGCGAAGCAATATACGCAGCCTTTTAGCATCCATCATATTATTCCGGGTTTTACGCCCACGGGAATTTTATAAAAAAAATTTTGTGTAGTTAAATAACTACGCATATATTTGTAGTCAAATAGCTACGCAATGAATTTAAGACGAGACGTTTTCCAGGCTATAGCAGATCCGACAAGAAGGGCCATACTCCTTTTAGTAGCCACTCAAGCTATGACGGCAGGCGCAATCGCTTCCAACTTTGACACCGCAAGACCGACCGTATCAAAACACCTGCAAATACTCACCGAATGCGAACTGCTTGAACAGGAACAAAATGGGAGGGAAATATACTATCACCTTAATCCTCAGAAAATAAAAGAAATAGCAGACTTTATTGAGCCCTTTCGAAAATTTTGGGATGACCGGTTTAATAAATTAGAAACCATCATGAAAAAATACAAATCAAAAAAATAATATATGGAACGAAAAACCAAAGTCGATGCCGAAAACGACAAACAGGAAATAGTGATTACCAGGGAATTTGATTTGCCACTGGAATTACTTTTTACAGCCTTCGTAGATCCAGAAATTATTGAGCAATGGATGGGAACGAAAGTGCTGAAGCTTGAAAATAAAAAGCACGGCAGCTACCTATTTGAAACAACCGATCCGAAAGGAAACAAACACCGGTTTAACGGGGTAATCCACGAGATGGACACTAACCAGAAAATCACCCGGACATTTGAAATGGAAAATACGCCTTTTGACGTCCAGCTGGAATTCCTGGAATTTCAAAAAGTCACCGACGATACCAGCAAACTCCATATGCATGTAGTTTACAAGTCAGTTGCACTCAGAGACCAGGTACTGCGTTTACCCTTTGCTCAAGGCATAAATATGGCTCATAACCGGATACAAGACATCATGGGTAAATTAAAAAATCATGCATCATGACAAAGAGAAATAAAATTATCTATTGGATTGCGACGATTTGGCTTGCATTAGGAATGCTATCCAGTGGAATCGTACAATTATTGAAAGTACAGGCAGATATAGATTTCATTATACGTCTGGGCTATCCTGTCTATTTTCTGACGATACTGGGCTTTTGGAAAATTTTGGGAGTTATCGTGCTGCTTATTCCTAAATTTCCATTACAAAAGGAATGGGCGTATGCGGGCTTTTTCTTTGCGATGTCGGGGGCAGTATATTCGCATATCGCCATGGGTAATCCCATGAAAGACATTTTTCCTCCGCTGTTTCTGCTCATGCTCACGGTGGTATCATGGTATTTCAGACCTTCGGATAGAAAAATCATCCCGGCAATCAATCATTGAATAGAATGAATGTTAATGGCATCCCGCGAATATAGACAGGAAGAGAAAATGTTTAACAAACTTATTAACCGAGATAATGTAAAAGTATGAGCAAGATCAGAAACCATACTACGAGGTCGTCCGTCAAAGAATATGACGGACTACTTAGCGTATTGAAAGCCCGTTTTGAGAAGAACATGCACCGCCATAAAGGTCATGAATGGTCTAAGGTACAAGCAAGGCTGGAAGAAAATGCTGATAAACTATGGTCGCTCGATGAAATGGAAAGCACTGGCGGTGAACCGGATGTTGTTGGTTATGATAAAAAAACAGGCGAGTACATTTTTTATGATTGTTCGGCGGAAAGTCCTAAAGGCCGCAGAAGTTTTTGTTACGACCGTGCAGCGCTTGACGCAAGGAAAGAAAATAAACCGGAAAATAATGCGATGGATGCGGCAGCTGCGATGGGCATCGAGATGCTAACAGAGGAACAATACCGGGAGCTGCAGCAATTTGGCGCTGTCGATACCAAGACATCAAGCTGGCTGGTAACACCTCCTAACATCAGGAAGCTCGGTGGTGCCATCTTTGCTGATTTCCGCTATGGCACCATCTTCATTTATCATAACGGTGCAGAGTCTTACTATGCGGCCCGGGGTTTTCGTGGCGCTCTCAGGGTATGATGTTTACAAACTGCGTGAATTAAAAACCATGATAAAATGAATCCTAAAGTTGATTTCTATTTCAATAAAGCCCATAAATGGCAGGAGGAAATCAGGAAATTGAGGATGATTGTTCTCGACTGCGGGTTGAACGAGGAATTGAAGTGGGGCTGCCCCTGTTACACCTTTCCTACCGGGCCATCCGGGCAGGCATCGCGAAAAAGTAATATCGTTTTAATTCATGTCTTTAAAGAGTATTGCGCGCTTTTGTTTTTTAAAGGTGCCTTGTTAAATGATAACAATGGCATTCTCATCCAGCAAACGAAGAATGTACAGGTAGCACGCCAGATCCGGTTTACTAGTCTCCGGGAAATCGTTGAACTGGAGACCGTCGTGAAAGCTTATATATATGAGGCCATCGAAGTGGAAAAAGCTGGTTTGAAAGCGAACCTTAAAAAGACCGCCGAATTCACCATGCCTGAAGAATTTCAAAAGAAACTGAATAAAACCCCTTCCCTGAAGGCTGCCTTTAATTCCTTAACTCCTGGAAGGCAAAGAGCATATCTTCTTTATTTTTCTTCACCCAAACAATCCAAAACCCGCGAGTCAAGGGTCGAAAAATATACGAAGCAAATTCTGAATGGAAAGGGATTGGATGATTAGTCCATTTGCTGAGAAATACATAAATCAAAATCTATTTCGGGGGTTAAGCTGCTAAAAAATTTTCATAAGTTTATCTGGTGAATAAACTTATACTGATACTCTTTGCAGCGATTTCTATTCAAACTTATGCGCAGCGTAAACCGGCTGAAAAATTCTACTTATGGGACGCTTCGAAGAAATGATACCATTCCATCCTGCATCACAGTATTCAGCAGGAATCAGATAAAATCAGAAGTTCCATAATGTCAAGAATATTCATCACCGGCTCAGCCGATGGGCTCGGACAACTAGCCGCAAAACTGTTGGTAGAGCAGGGACACCAGGTTGTTCTGCACGCGCGCAATGCGAAGCGTGGACGGGATGCATTAGATAAAGTACCGGGTGCAGAAACAGTCTTAACCGGCGACCTGGCCAGCATCGAAGAAACTAAAAAGCTGGCCGAAGAAGTGAATATATCAGGCGGTTTTGACGCCGTGATCCACAACGCCGGCGTGTACCAGGTTTCCGCTAAGATGATGCTTACCGTGAACACCCTTGCGCCGTATATATTGACTTGCCTGATTCAAAAGCCAAAGCGCCTGATTTACCTGAGTTCCGGGATGCACTTACAAGGGAATGCGAACCTCGATAATTTAAAAACAGACAATGGCCGCATCAGTTATGCGGATTCGAAATTGCACGTCCTGATTCTTTCCATGGCAGTAGCGCGTAAATGGCCTGGAGTCTGTTCAAATGCGGTTGATCCCGGTTGGGTCCCTACAAAGATGGGTGGTCATGGTGCACCGGATAACCTTCAGAAAGGATACGAAACGCAGGCGTGGCTTGCGGTAAGCAATGAAGAGAAAGCCAGGATAAGCGGTCGATACCTGCATCACCAACGTGAAGATCATTATCGACTGGAATCTAGAGATATCAATCTCCAGGAAAAATTTCTTGAACGCTGCGAAGAAATCACCGGCATTTCATTTCCGAAGTGATTATAGATTTTAACGCGAAGACACGAGGAACTTCTGATTAAAGTGATGCTGTTGAATCCTTTGAAGTGAGTAATACCAAGTCAACCTGCCCATCATAGGATTCAAAAGAATCAGATAAATCAGAGTTTAATAATAAGTAAACTGGAAATCATCGTCGGGAAATAATGTTTGTCCCATGATGGTCTGCTGTGAAGTATTGGGATAGCAGTTATTGTTGTATTTAAATTTGTATCCGGTTGTCAGCTCAACGCCTGTTCCGGTAAGTTCCTGGTACCTTTCGTCCGTATAGTTATTCGGCCCCCAGGCACGGAAGATTTGATATGGCTCATTGAGGTATAGCATATAAGGCGCAAGGTCTTTAAAAGGGTTTTTCCTGTCATCCCTGGTATACGTTTCCATAGTTTCTTTTGTAAATCCACCGGAGCCACTCCACCATTCGGTTGCTTTGGAAATGTTACCTTTTGCATCAGTTTGAATATCCCAGTATAACATCACATGGCCATCCGCATATCTCGTGTATTTGGTGAGTTTACCGTTAGTATAACCAAGGCTCATGTCAAAATAATGGTCGTTCTTCAGGTACATGGAATCAACAAGGCCATCAGCATTGTAGTGAAATAATGCAGTATCATATATCTTGTCACTCATGTTATCATACAAAATCGCCTGGGTTATGCGGTTATTCTGATACACATAGGTTGCCGTTCTGTACTCCGACAAAGGCACATTGCATTTAATGCTTTGAATGCTGCCATTTGCAGTCCATGTAGCTGCAATGTAGTCGGAGTCATCAAACAAAGCCTGCCATCTTTTAAGCTTCATCACGGAATTGTTGCAGGAGGTATTGTACGTGCTGCCGCCGCCGGTGCCGCCATTATTGTTCCCGCCACCATTATTGTTGCTATTCAGATTTTCGTTAAGCTCTTTTTGACAAGCAGTTAAATAAACAAGAGGTAGTATGAAGAACAGGATACGTATAAGCGATCTCATAAGTCAGTTTGACGCCAAGATATATAAAATCTATTTCTTTTGTAATAATTGACTGGATTTGGGTGGCTGCGTTTCGCTAACGAGCAAGATGCATATTGTACATCATGGAGTTACAGGGCACCACCCCCGTTCCGGAAAAATGATGAAGTCATTTTTCCGGAACGTCCCCTCCTCGGGCGAGCTAAACCTTACCCAAATTTAATTGAGCAAATATCCTAATTGCATAGGCAAGAACTTCCCCTCTCGAAGAGGAGGGGACGATTGAAAAATTGCTTCGCAATTTTTCAATCGGGGGTGGTCGACCGATCGATGTAAAGTGATCTGCTCCATTCAATTCAATAATCAATCAATAATCAACTTTTCTTCAGGGCAGTAAAAATCAACAATCATCTTTTCTATATTATGCTGTCGTCTGAATTTCTTGCCGGCCGGTGATTTACTTTTTAAGCAAGTCCATAAAATCGCTTCGCAGCGGTAGCATTATTGCGAAGAATTTTTCGGGTGTGTAGCAGAGAAGATCGATCATGAATTCTTTTGGCATTACGCTGACATAGACAAACCTCAGGCACCACCCCCGGTGTATTTTCTCAAGTAAACTTGAGAAAATCACCGTCCCCTCCTCGTTGAGGCGGGGAAGTTAAAACAAGAAAAACTTGAGAAAATCACTGGTCCCCTCCTCGTTGAGGCGGGGAAGTTAAAACAAGAATAACTTGAGTAAATCACCGTCTCCTTCTCGCAGAGGCGGGGAAGTTAAAACAAGAATAACTTGAGTAAATCACCGTTTCCTTCTCGCAGAGGCGGGGAAGTTAAAACAAGAAAAACTTGAGAAAATCACCGTCCCCTCCTCGTTGAGGCGGGGAAGTTAAAACAAGAATAACTTGAGTAAATCACCGTCTCCTTCTCGCAGAGGCGGGGAAGTTAATCCTTGGGGAGGAAGGGAGCATAGTCCTGGTACCGTCTTATTTAGAGAGTTTTTCGGCGAGTGCATTTGCCCGGGTAAGTAGGGCTGGCTCTCCCATTTTTGCAGTAACGTCGGCGAAATCGGGTGTTGGACCCTGCCATCGAAGTTGGTCGATATCGCTGAAAAGCGGGGCATCAATTCGTAATGTGGCGAGGCGCTTGAACAACAAGGCTCGTTCACGTTGACCCACAAGCAATTCCTCCGGGAAGTCTTCTATGGGGCCATGCTGGTTCAACAGTCTTGCGGCGCCGGTCTTTCCGATGCCCGCAATGCCCGGATAACCATCGGCGCTGTCGCCGACCAGCGCGAGAAAATCCGGAATGAGTGTCGGAGGCACGCCAAACTTTTTGCGTATAGCCGTGGTATCACGTATCTCCCCGGATTTGCGATCAACCTGTACGATCCGATCTTCGCGCACACACTGGGCGAGATCTTTATCCGGCGTCCAGATGCAAACTTTTAATACACGGGGATCCGCTGCAGCCAGGTGTGCTGCAGAAGCAAGGGCGTCGTCCGCCTCATAATCAATCATTGGCCATACTGCAACGCCCATCGATGCTAATGCGTCTTCTAACGGATGGAATTGAGCCAACAGGGCCGGCTCTATACCTTCACCTGTTTTATAGTCCGGCCACAGGTCATTGCGAAATGATTCAATCACGTGATCCGTCGCGACACCTATATGGGTGGCGCCTTCTTCGATCATCTGCAGTACGCCATTCAGCAGGCCAGCTGTGGCTCCGAATGGTTTGTCCTTGCCATTGTTGAATCTACGCTGGCCATAGAAGTGCCTGAATAGTTCATAAGTGCCGTCGATCAGGTGGACCATCATGGAATAAATGATTGAGGTTGACCAGGATTAAAGGATTAAAGGATTAAAGGGTGTAGACGATAATTGATCATCCGGATATCCATATACATCCTGGTCCGGTTAAAATTATCGTCTTTGAGGGACTGAGCAGAACTAAATGAATCATCCACATATCCCGTTCATCCTGTAAAATCCTGGTCCAATAAATTAACAATTATTTCCTGAAATGCTACTCATATGATAAGTGAGTGCTACAAAAAAATAGTAACTTAAATCGTTTACTTTTTCCAAAACAGGATTGATTTATTTTTCAAGCGATACTAAAATTGTATTATGAAATTAAGCCTTGCGGCATTGTTCCTTTTACTTTCAGCAACCACATTTGGTCAGCTCGGGGTTACCGAAAAATTCAAAAGCATTACGACCGTCCAGCAGGCGCAACAGTTTATCGATGCCAATCCCATCCTTAAACCGGCGTTGATTAAGATTTCCGCCGAAAAAGATACAACCATTCTTGCCAAAAGGTTGTTGCGGCAAAATAAGGGCGATATTTTTTCCGTAGGCTATGTCACTTACAAAGTGCTGGAATCAGCGGGCACTGTAGCTTACCGGGCAAACTATATCTTCCTGGATGGATCGGAATATAATAAGGCGCAACTGGACAGCCTCAAAAAGCTGATTGTACAACAAGCTTCTTCGGGAGCTTCCATGGCGTCGTTGTCTGATAAATATACCATGGATGGAAACAAAACACATGGTGATACAGACTGGTTCTTTGGCGAATATTCATTTCCCAAAGAGTTCCAGGACGCTGTACAGGCACATAACTACGGGGATATTTTCTTTGTAGAGGTACCAGACAAGCAATGGCATTATATTATTAAAAAGACCTACAACGACCGCATAAAGAAAGATATGACCATTCTAAGGGCAATCGGAGGATAGCGTTGTACCTTGATCATATCCGTTGGAAACCACGCCGTCTGATTTTCCTATACTTCATCATTTTAAAGGAACATATTAAAATAAGAATATGAAAAATACGCTTGCGGCATTATGTCTGCTCTTTTCAACAACCTTATTCGGGCAGCTGACCGTAACCGAAAAATTCCAAAAGATCGGGAATGTTCAGCAGGCGCAACAGTACATCGACGCCAATCCGGAACTTAAACCGGCTTTGCTTAATCTCTCGCTTGGAAAAGATTCGACACTCATTGATAAAAGATTACTAAGGCAAAAGCAAGGCGATATCTTTTCGGTAGGTTATGTCACATATAAAGTCATAGAATCAAGAGACACGATTAACTTCCGCGCGAGCTATATATTCCTGGATGGCGCCACCTACTCTCCCCTTCAGATTGATAGCCTTAAAAAAATTATCTTACAGAAGGCTTCTTCAGGAGTATCATTCGAAACGCTTTCTGACCAATACACTATGGATGGAAACACGACACACGGTGATACAGGATGGTTTTTCGGGGAATATATGATGCCTAAAGAATTCCAGGATGCCGTGCTAAAGCATAAGACGGGAGAGATTTTCTTTTTGGATGTTTCCGAGAAGAACTGGCATTATATTATTAAGAAGACGCACGACGACCGCGTAACAAAAGATATCATCGTGCTAAGATCGAATGGTAGGTAGGAAAAAAGCAGAACTTCTGATTTGATAGATTTTTTTTTGAATACTGTGACGGCCAGTTTTTAAAGTATCACTTGACTCAAAGCATGAACTTCTGATGTACCGGAATTTTCTTGAATACTGTGATACGAGTTTTGAAAGTATCACCTGACTCAAAGTATTCAACGGAATCAGGTAAATCAGAAGTTCTTCACATGACAGTAAACTGAATTCTGCTCTCGAAGAATTGAACATTTCCTTTCAGGTTATACCGGTCAAAGACGCCATAGCCATACACAAACTCCAGTCGAATGACCTTGGAAAAATACCAGTTTACCATTGGTGTCAGGCGCCAGAAACTTCCTCCCTGTATCGGTCCATCAGCGGGATCATTCAGATCTAAATATGAAAACCGGAGCACCCCTTCCCACTCGCCCCACCCACCTTTAAAGACAGATTTCTTTACTGGTATAAAACCAAATATACTGCTGGAGGTATTATAAGGCCGGATAGCCCCGGTGAAGAAATAGCTTAGTACAACATCACCCCCATAGAAGGTGTGATCACCGCTTTTTTCAGAATAGAATTTATGACGGAGGGCTTCTGATCCTATCATTACATTTTTATTCCTGTAATAAATCTCATATCCTATATGACTGGAATGGTCAGCCGCGAAACTGCCGGTATTAAGAATCTGGGGTGTCGGATTTGATTCCGGTCTCGACTTCAATGCGATCTTTCCATCTACCGGTCTACCATAACGCAAATTGGTACCGATATGAAGTACGATATTATTTTGTTTATCATAAATGGGCAACCATCCCACGCGGGCCACGTATTGCCATGCATAGGTAGAGAACCCCTGACCTTTTGAAACTACGTCATTAAAAGCACCGAGGTTCCAGAACACTCTTGATTTGGGGAGGAATCCCATATACTTAATTCCATCAGCCAGGATGGGAATGACATCCAGTGCCATCTGGCGTTCCATTGTCCAGGGAGAGTGGCCGTTCATTACTTTGACCATTGACAGCCCTTCTTTTGTGCGGCCGATAAAAATATTACCCGCCAACTCAGGTACACCGATGTTAACACCGGATTCGCGCACAAGCCATGAGCCGAGGTTACCATCGTACATGTAAGCAAATTTCCACGAGATAGGTCTTTTAGTTTTCAAAACTCCACTGCCAAGTATCCGGAAGTCTCTCACTTTAAATTTTGGCGTGAGATTAAACCCTGCTGAATCCATCTGTTGTTTGAATACTTCACTTTCACTGTATGCTGTAAAGTCCTGGATAAAACCCAGCCCGATCTTAAAGCTGGAATAGGGTCCATCAAACTCGTTCGCACCCAGGTTTTTTGCCAGGCCCGTTGCAGAGTCGACTGAATGAACCTTGTGAGTGAGACCATCAGTGCCATCAGGAATCACCTTTGTGGTATCCTGGCCATTCCCCTGTGAAGGAATAATGAAGATCAGGAAGACCGTAATAGCTAAGAAAGAAAAGTGTTTGATGATAAGGGAGCGCCGTTTCGCCTTCTTACGGAAATCATTTATATGGACTGGAGAGTAATGCATTGGACCTCGTTGAAAAGTATAATAAATAACTCCGCTACCCAGCGGGTAGTTATCCTCGCGCCCTCGCATCTTTGCGGTTAAGCCAATTTAACCGCAAGACGCGAGGGCGCGAAGTATATTGAAGACGCAGATCAAGTCATGAGTTAACTCTTCGCTAGTCGGTTATCGCACAAGAATTGCCCACATTGATCGACCAATAAGGTCTAATACTTGTAGAACAACTGTTGTATTTCGTCCAGGCTTCTTTTTTTCAGCAGTGCAACAGAAAGCAAAATCCTGGATTTCTGCGGATTCAGATCGTAGGATGCTACTAGTCCAAGTTCATCATCATTTACTTCCACATTGCGGCCGACATTACCTGTCATCACCCGTGAACTTCTGACTACCACTACTCCCGCTTTACTTGCTTTAGCGCAAGCGTCCAGAGACACCTTATTCATATTGCCATTACCCACGCCGGCTATAACAATGCCCTTTGCACCCAGTTTAACAGAAGCATCGATCAGGTCAGGGCTCATATCGGCATCAGCATAAATGATATCCACTCTTGGCAGCTTTGTTACACCTGCAACTGTGAATTCGCTTTTTTCTCCATAGGTATTATGTGGATACCTGTAGTATTCGTTCACACCATATGCAGTAGTACCAATTAATCCACGAACGGGAGACATAAAAGTTTGTACTGCTGTAGTGCTCACTTTTGTCAATGTTTGCGCAGAATGTATCCAGTCATTCATGACGAGAAGTACACCCCTGTTCGCTGCATTGGGATCCGCAGCAACGGCAATAGCGTCATATAGGTTCAAAGGACCATCCGCACTGATGGCAGTAGAGGGACGCATGGATCCTACCAGCACCACGGGAATTTTGGCTTTTGAAACGAGGTTTAAGAAGTAAGCGGTTTCTTCCATAGTATCTGTGCCATGTGTGATAACAATTCCGTTAACGCTTGTATTGTCTTTTAATGTATTAATGCGTTCTGCCAGCTTCAGCATAATTTCAAATGACATATCCTGGGAGCCCACATTGGAAATTTGTTCCCCTTTTATATTTGCGATCTTAGTCACTTCCGGAATAGCGTTGATCATTGCATCAATGGTTACCTGTCCGGATGTGTAGGCAGACTGTGCACCGCTCTTGGCAGCACCCGCAATAGTGCCACCGGTAGCGAGGATCACCACATTGGGCAATGCATTCTTTTTTTCAAACTGGGGCGCGGTTGGCCCTTGCTGAGATGTACTAACAACCTGTGCCATCGCACTGGAAAGAAGGAAGGATACACCGAGTAGGATGCCGGAGAAATGTTTAAACTTTTTCATGTTTACAACTTTTGAGATGATTTAATTCTTAATAATGTTTGTAGGACCTGTAGGAGAAGTCAGTTTTGCAGGGTTAAGAAGATCTTTGATTTGTGCTTCGGTCAGCAGCTTCTTTTCGCGGATTAATTGGAGGATACCCTTGTTTGTATTTAAGGCTTCCTTCGCCAACTCGGTAGTTTTATCATAACCCAATACCGGGTTTAATGCTGTTACAATGCCCACACTACGCTCTATGTAATTCTGCAGCACTTTTTCATTGGCAGTAATACCATCAATGCATTGTGTTCTGAACAAAGGCATCGTTTTAAAAAATAATCCCTGCGACTCCATAATAGAGATAGCCACTACCGGTTCGTATGCATTAAGTTGAAGGAGGCCGTCTTGTGAAGCGATCGTAACGGTAACATCATTGCCAATGGCTTTGTAACACACCTCATTCATTAACTCAGGCATTACCGGGTTTACTTTACCTGGCATAATAGAAGAACCAGGCTGTAGTGCCGGCAGGTTGATTTCAAAAACGCCTGTACGCGGACCGGTGGCGAGGAATATCAGGTCACTTGAAATTTTGGATAAGGTAATAGCAAGGTTTTTTACAGCTGCGGAATACATGACAAAACCCTGCATGCTGGAGGTAGCAGCTATGAGGTCCTTACTAAGCACCATGGGCTTTCCGGTTATCTTAGCCAGTTGGACAGCGCATTTTTCGGCATAACCTGGAGATGCAGTGATACCCGTACCAATAGCAGTTGCACCCATGTTTTCTTCATACAGGTAAGCTTCTGATTTAATCAATGCTTCGATCGCTGCGTCAATCTGGTTACCGAAACCATGAAACTCCTGTCCTAAGGTCATAGGTACAGCATCCTGTCCTTCAGTACGGCCCATTTTAAGAATGTCTTTGAATTGTTCTCCCTTTTTATGAAAGGCAGCTGACAAGGCTTTTGCTTCATTTACTACTTTGTCATTGTGAAGTAATAAAGCCACGTGAATGGTAGTAGGGTAAACGTCGTTGGTAGATTGACCCATATTCAGATCGTCGTGCGGTTCAATGGAATGATAGTCACCCTTTTTTTTGCCGCTCATCTCCAATGCAATATTGGCGAGTACTTCGTTCGCGTTCATATTCGCAGATGTANCGGCTCCACCCTGGTATAGGTCAACCAGGAAATGCTCGTGGTACTTTCCGGCAATAACTGCCTGGCAGGCTTTTTCGATAGCATCTAATTTTTCCTTGCTCATTCGGCCTACTTCATTATTTGCGCGGGCAGCTGCCAGTTTTACCATCGCATAAGCCCTGACATAATCGGGATAAAACTTGGTAGTGACACCACTCACCTGGAAGTTCTCCAGTGCACGCGCTGTTTGTACGCCATAGTATGCATCTGCCGGAATTTGTTTTTCTCCCAGGAGATCTCTTTCTGCCCGCGTCTGCGCTTGTGCCAGGATCAAATTGGCGCAGGCAATTAAATTTATCAGGATCAAAGTGATGCGTTTTAAATAGATATTCATGATAAGAAGGTTTAGTATTTTGAATGAGTGCAAATGAAAAGTTGCTGAGTCTAAAAATCTGCTGTTATCATTAGGTCTTTTTACTGAAGGTTAATATCCAAGGAGGTTGTGTTTTCTTATTTGAAGGGTAGATAGTTGAAGAGTAGCTTAACCTGGAAATGGATCATCATCAACTTGTCACACTCGAAAACCTTGATGTGTTCCGTTTCTTTGCAGATTTACCAAACTTGACTCAGGCAAGTTTTGTTCTTTTCATGAAAGAAAGAAATTGGTGGGTTTGAACGTTGCCAAAAATTATAAATTTTGGCAATCCTGTGAAGTAAATGAAAAGGAGGGTAGAGGTGTGGAAGTGTTGCTGTTTTACCGCGGAGAACATGAGAATAGGAGGTTACGCAGAGGCTTTCTGCGAAAGCGTTGCCTCGCATGTGGCAAAAATGAAAGATGCACCTGGAGCGATTATTACATAGCAGGCAAATAAACATGAAACTTTGCACCCTGGTTAAGCTTGCCTTCCGCCACCACATAGCCGGCGTGATTTTCGACAACCTTTTTTACAATAGCCAGGCCGATGCCGGTGCCTGTGGGATTATTAATAATTTGTAGCCTCCTGAACACGTCGAAAATTTTTGTTGCCTGGTCCTGGTCGAATCCAGTACCATTATCCGAGAAGATCAACTCATGATATTTTTTCTTCTGCAACTTAAGTTCTTCAGGTAACTGGCCATTCAACAATATCGTGGTCGTTATAGATATCTCCGGTGATTTTTCCGGCTGTGAAAATTTGATCGAATTCGACAGCAGGTTTAAAAATAACTGGTAAAGCTGGAAAGGGATTCCCTGAATAGTGGGCAATTTATCTGACCTGATGATCGCGTTGTTTTCGCTGATGCTTACTTCCAGGTCAGCTTCCACGGCGGCGAGTATGTTATTCAGGTCAATCGTTTCCCTTGACATCGGATCATTTGCGATCAAAGCATAGGATAACAACGACTCCATCATCAACTTCATACGGGAGACTGTTTGAATGATCTTGTTTGAAAATTCCTTAATCTGTTCTGCTGACTTATCCGGTTCGAGTTGACGACCGGCAAAGACCTGGATTTTCCTGACAGGCTCTTTCAGGTCGTGACTGACAACGTATGCAAAAGAAGTAAGTTCCGCGTTCAGGCGTTGCAACTCGATGTTCTTTGCTTCCATTTCCGTTTTGCTCGATCTGAGAAAATCTTCTGCCTGTTTGCGCTCGGTAAGGTCGCGCGTTACTTTAGAAAAGCCAATCACTTTATTTTCAGGGTCGTGAAGGGCGGTGATGACGATGCTACCCCAGAACAGGCTGCCATCCTTACGTTTTCTCCAACCTTCTGTGTTGGCTTTTCCTGTTTCTTCCGCCTCTTTTAATAATTTTTCCGGCAAGTGCCGGAGAATGTCCTCTGCGGTGTAGAACATTCTAAAACTTTTGCCTATGGCTTCCTGTGCCGTATATCCTTTTATAAGTTGTGCGCCGGTATTCCAGTTTTGAATGTTTCCTGCTTTGTCCAGAAGCAAAATAGCATAGTCCTGCACCTCCGCAATCATCTGGTGATACCGTTCTTCACTCCTTCTCAGCTCTTCATTTTTTTGCTGGAGTTCCTGCATGAAGATGGCAATCTTGTCCTGGGTAGCTTTTTGATCAGTCAGATCTTTGGTCACTTTGGTGAACCCGATTACATTTCCCGAATCATCATGCAGTGCAGTGATCACCACGTTTCCCCAGAACCGGGTGCCTTCCTTTGTTATCCTGTATCCTTCATGACGGGCACTGCCGTTTATTAAGGCTTCCTGCAATAGTTGTTGAGGCAGGTTTCTGTCTCTATCTTCCTGCGGGTAAAAAATCCTGAAATGTTTGCCAATGATCTCTTCAGGTTTGTATCCCTTAAGCTTCTCAGCACCCTTGTTCCAGTCGATGATCTTTCCATCCGAATCAAGAAGAATGATAGCGTAGTCACTGATTTCCGAAATCATTTTGTGGTAACGCTCTTCTTCTTTCTGAAGCTCTTCGTTTTTCAGCTTCAGCTCTTCGACCGAGTTGTTGTATTTGTCTTCTGCAATTTTCTTGTCGGTGAGGTCACGTGTCACTTTCAAAAAACCGGAGATCTTTCCTTTTTCATGAATGGCGGTAATAGTGACACTACCCCAGAATCTTGTGCCATTTTTCCTTACCCGCCAGCCTTCATGGCTCACTCTCCCATTTTCTGCTGCCAGATGTAGCAATTCGCCCGGGAGACCCTTTTGGATGTCTTCGGATGGGTAAAATAATTTATGACTTTTGCCGATAATCTCTGTTGCGGTGTATCCCTTGATAGCCCCGGCTCCTTTGTTCCATGAAACAATAAGTCCGTTGATGTCGAGTAGAATGATGGCATAGTCTTCCACCTCGTCGATCACACGCTGAAATCTTTCGTCTTCAAACTGGGAGGAGCCTGGAGAAGTGGAAGGTGGATGAGTTGTCTGATTAATAGAAAGAGCGGCCATTGTAGTCTGCATGCGTCATGTTCGGGTATAAATGTAGTTGAAATTTCCCCCCTATCTGTTTAAAATTGCACTTAAGAAATGCGGTAGAAAGATCTGGCAAATAACTATGCTCATAATCAGGCTACCAGTAGATGGTGCGTTCTGGAAGATTCGATGGTACGCAAGGTTTCCAGCAAGGTGCCCTTAGAGCCTTTGCAGAGTTCCCGGAGGAAATCCTTCAGAAGTAAATAACTGGACGGTTTCTCTAAAAAGCCCAGCGCGCCTGCCTGGATAGCCTTTTGACCGCTCAAACTGGTCGAAGAGGTAGAATACATGACTACCGGAATGTGCTTCAGCTGATCATTTTTTTTCAAGTTCACCAGGCAATCCCAACCATCCATGATTGGCATATTGATGTCGAGAAAAATGATTTCGGGATCTACCTGCCGCTGGGACAAAATTTTCAATACCTCTTTGCCATTTGGCGCGGAATACAACTCAATAGACTGATCAATATTCCTTAGAGCCTCCAGGAACAATTCTGTATCGTCCTGATCGTCATCGACCAGAAGAAATTTCTTTATCACCTATTATCTTTTTTTGGTGGGTAATTTACACAAAATGGGACATTGATGTCGGTTTAATTCATGAAATGGTCACGATCTGTAACTCTTTCCACAGATGGGATGTTTTAAGTATACGTTGCTTCTTGTGTCAACGTTTATTAATTCGGTAGTGTATCAGCTTGAAATGTTTTGAACCACGGTGACAATTATGACACTAAAGAAGCACGGAGAATCCACCGTGTTGTCATTAGTGTCATTACTGTCACTGTGGTTCAAAAATATTTCAAAGTGACACACCAGCAGGCTATTGCACAGTAAAGACGAACATCTCCCTTTTCGCAATACTCTCCTGTAAAACACTTCTGTTTGAATTGCCACCCAGGTCGTTGCCAGACAACGTATTCAGTATCTCGCCGTTCAGGTCAACCTGTTTAAACTTGTACCAATAAGTACTGTACACGGGAATGACCTTGCCCATGCAACCTTGCAGCATCAGGTCTTTTCTCAGGTTAAGACTGAAGGTGCCGGGATAGTTTGGTTTGAATCCTATTTTGATTTTGAAGGTCGGTTTGCCACAGCCATAATTGCTCACCGTCGCTGAAGTATATCCAAAACCTGTCTGGCGTTCAGCAATGACGCCCGGTTCAGTGATTACCTGGGCAAGCCCGTTCTGCGGATTTCGGGTATTGGTTCCAAATTCTGCATACGTGCTCGCAACAATAATCATGGTGGTGTCTGCATTGATCGCCTGGCTGGTTTTGGTATCGAACAACAATTTGCCGGTCACATCCAGTTGTAGCCAGATCGTATCATTGGTGGTATAGACTTTCTTTAGCGGAAGAATGTCCACCGGTATTTCAAAAGTGTAATCAAAAGGCCTGACGGGCCCATCATACCTGCAGTGGAACTGGATGTTGAGGGTCGCAATCGTGAGAAGTATTAATCCCCAGGTCTTGCTATGAACTGGCATTGATTTTTGTTTGAAAGACAATCGTTTTAAGGGAAAAGATGCTTGTGTCAGGTTCGGGTTTGGTTTAACCGCGGAGAACATGAGAAGAGAGCTTACGCGGAGGAACGCCTGCGCAAATTCCTATTCTCATGTTCTCTGCGGTTAAACTAAACGCACACCTTCAGCATGTTCGCTTTTGTTCAGGTAACCAATAAAGGGTATTTCACAAATTAAAAGTTGAAATAATTTTATCCGCTTATGATCTCCATTATGTCGAAACACATAAGCCTCATGGCAATTGTAGGGGTTGCTCATTTCCTCATTTTATTTTCAGCATGTTCTAACGCTAAAACAGATGTCGCGCTCGGCAAATATGAGGACACCACCGTAGCCGTTTATGGCCCCTATAGGGTAATCAAATTGCCTGTTGCGAAAGGAGTTAACATACTTAATCCCATTCAGCTTGCGGAAGGCCCTGATGGTAAATTGTTTGCAGCGAATCAGAGCGGTGAGGTATATACCCTGGACGATACCGATGGAGACGGAATCGAAGATGCGGCGCTTCTATATTGTAATGTAGCAACACTCAACCTTCGCTCACCAGGCGGATTTGCACATAAAGGTGATACGGTATTTATCGGCACCAGCGAGGAAATAAGAGCCTTTATTGATAAGGATAAAGATGGAAAATCAGATACAAGCTGGACTTTCTACAATGACATTCCTCATAGCCAGCATCCATATGAATGGACCAGCGGATTAAATTTTGGTCCTGACGGATGGCTGTACTGCGCTCTTACAACAGATTCATGGAATGCTGCGCCGTCACCGGATCCTAAAAAATATCGCGGTTCCATTATCCGCATTTCTCCTGATGGAAAGCAAGTGGAGAGAGTGGCTTCCGGTATACGGTCGGTTTACGGCATGCGCTTCCATCCTGACGGCGATTTGTTTTTTACCGACAATGAAGGCGGAGGAAATGCGAAAGAGGAATTGAATCGCGTCATCATCGGTGGCTTTTACGGTCATAATCCGAAGAAATATGAAGGCTATGATTCAGTTGTCAATCCTGTTCATTTCCTTGAAACGGAAGTTGCGCCGGCAGGGATTGTATTTAATAAATCCGACAATTCCTTTGGCGGATCTGCAGGTAATCTCTTCATAGCGTTTTATGGACCGGGTGAACGTTGGCAACGTGGCGCCGTTGGCCGTATTGAAATGAAGCATCTTGCTGATGGAAACTACACTTACCACGAATTCCCCGTAGCGGATATTCCTAAAATTTCATCTCTGGCATTTGGAAGAGATGGGTCGTTATACGTAGCACACCATGGACGCTCTGATTACTGGTATAATTCTGTTGAGCCGAAATCAGGAGGATTTTATAAAATTATTTACGACCCCTCGTTAAACAACAAGCCAATAAAATCGAGAGCCGCAAACAACAAGCTGGTTTCACCTGGTTCTGTTGAATCCGGAAAACATCTTTTTGATCAACGGGCTTGTGCTGCCTGCCATGCGATCAGCGGGCAGGAATTATTAGGGCCAAACCTGGGCGGCGTCGGCACAAGATTATCCCGTGAAGATATCCTGCAGGAAATCGAATTTCCTTCTAAGATTATTAAACCCAGTATGGGAGCGATGCGAGTGATAAAGAAGGACGGGCAAGTGCTTCTCGGGCGAATAGTCAACGCTGATAGCGCACAGGTTTCCCTCATGATGATCGGAAATAAGATCATCCGGATACCTACGGGCGAAATTCAAAAGACCGAAATTGAAAGAAAATCTCTGATGTATGAAAAGTTGCTGAATGGTCTTTCAAAGGATGAAGTCAACCAGTTACTCGATTATATCAGCAGCCTTAAGTAGGTCGTTTCGTCTTAACAGTTAAACAAATTTTACAACCTCGGGTTACCCGGTTTATAAGGAGGGTTAAAGCTGTTAACACCCTGCGTTTTTAATTTCCTCCGGAACACCTTATCTCCGGCAGTAACATATAAAATATTAAAATCGGGTCCCCCGAAACAAACATTCGAAGACTGACCATTCGAACGGGGTATAGGAAGTATGGCATTCACACGTCCCAACTGATCCATGATCTGTATACCCATTCTCGTAGCAACAAATACGCGGCCGGCTGTATCGCATTTAAGCCCGTCAGGCCACGCATTTTCTTCTGTGTCGGGTACGTGCAACCATCCAAAGCGTTGCTTATATTCCAGTGTGCCATCGTTCTTTATTCTATAGATCCACACCCAATGGCCGGCCGAAGCGGTGGCATAGAGTTGGGTTTGGTCAGAAGAAATGGCAACGCCATTAGGAAATTTCAATCCCTCATCTACCACTACTTTTTCACCATTTGGTCGCACGAGTAAAAGCTTACCAGGCCTCTCGCTGCCATCGGGCGCTGTTACATAGGTATTTCCGTTCCTTGCTACCACCAGGATATTCCTGCCGCGAAAACGTATAAAG
>JGI24806J26614_1000017_pt1 | contig 23737 bp, 15 predicted proteins | sample Kansoi200umMDA_FD_26614 | JGI IMG/M metagenome (IMG submission 26614)
TTGTAATGATCGTATCGGATCGCATCTCCGCGTTTGACGTGATCCTGCCCAAACCCATTCCTTATAAAGGACAAGTGCTGAACCAGATTGCAGCCTATATGCTGGAGGCTACGCGTGACATTTGTCCCAACTGGCTGGCTGCCGTGCCGGCTCCCAATGCCGCTGTAGGTTACAAGTGCGAACCGTACAAAGTAGAAGTGGTGGTGCGCGGTAACCTGTGCGGTCATGCGTGGCGCACCTATTATAGTGGGCAGCGGTTTTTATGCGGTGTGCTGCTACCGGATGGGTTAAAGGAAAATGATTTCTTCCCAACACCTATTATTACACCCAGCACCAAAGCCAGCGAAGGCCATGATGAAGACATTTCGGTAGAAGATATATTGAAAACCGGTTTGGTAAATGAAAGCGACTGGAAGCAGATCGAGCAATATGCCCTCGGCTTATTTGACCGCGGGCGGCAACTGGCGTTAAAACAAGGACTGATCCTGGCCGATACAAAGTACGAGTTTGGCAAACGTGACGGCCGCATTGTGCTGATGGATGAAATTCATACGCCTGATTCCTCACGGTATTTTTATGCTGATGGCTTTGATGAACGCCAGCAGCGCGGTGAAAAGCAAAAGCAGTTGAGCAAGGAGTTTGTGCGCGAATGGCTGATCCAAAACGAGTTCATGGGCAAGGAAGGCCAAACCGTTCCGGAAATGACGGATGAGTGGGTTCAAACGATTTCTTCAAAATACATTGAGCTATACGAACGGTTGACAGGACAGGCGTTTATTCCCGGTAACCTGAGTGATGAAGAGACGTATAAAAAGATCGTGGAAAGCCTGGAGTCGCTCTCGCAGTAATGTGTTGCTGAATATGGGTATTTGAAAAAGTTGAGACGGTTATAACAACTTTTTCAAATACCCATATTAGTATTATAAAAGAAAGAACGCACTTCATTCATGGCCTGTTAATCGTGGCCGTCGCTGGCGCGATTTGTTGAACACATTACGGCCTTTATCTATCCCTTTACGCAATTCCTTTCGCTTCTCTTCCGGCAAATGAATCACCTGCTGGCATTCGGCGCTGCAGCAACCATCGTATTTCGTTGCACAGGCTTCGCATTGTATAAACAATAAATGGCAACCTTCATTGGCACAGTTCACATGTGTATCCGCGGGTTGACCGCACTGGTGGCAGGTTGCAATAATCTCATCGGTGATGCGTTCGCCCAGGCGGTTGTCGAATACGAAATTTTTTCCGTGAAATTTATTTTCCAGGCCCTGATCTTTTACCTGCTGCGCATAATTGATAATGCCGCCTTCCAGGTGATACACATTTTTAAAACCCGCATGCAACATATAGGCTGCAATCTGGTTCAGCACTTGTCCTTTATAAGGAATGGGTTTGGGCAGGATCACGTCAAACGCGGAGATGCGATCCGATACGATCATTACAAGGAGATCATTATTGATTGTGTATACATCGCGGACTTTGCCTTGGTAAAAGCCGGTTTGTGCGGGAAACTGAAAAGATGCCATATGCAAAAATAGGGCGCTGCCGTTAATCGGCATCAATTGTAAAAATGTATGATGCCCGTTATCTTATTTCACTTTAAAATTTATTATGTTTACGCCCATATCGGGCGGCATTGCTGGCAACTTTTCAAAAGCCCATACAGCCATAGTCCTCCGGTACATCGCTCAATGGTTTTCCAAAACTAAAATTTAATCTATGAGAAATGGCTTGCGTGCGTCCCTTCTTGTACTTGCTACGCTTTATTCTGTTTTTCTTTTTGCTCAATCCACAACACTTACCGGTACGGTTCGCAACAACGCTACCGGAGAAGGGGTGCCTGCGGTTTCGGTATCTGTAAAAGGCGGCACCGCCGGAACATTTACCGATGGTAGTGGCCGCTTCGAAATCACCGTGCCTCTGCCCGTGGTGCTGGTGTTTACGTCTGTGGGTTACGAAACACAGGAGCACCCTGTAAATGCAGCTTCCGATAACATTATCATCAACTTTGTTTCCACCTCGTCGTTAGGGCAGGAAGTCGTTGTGTCGGCCACGCGTACACCGCAACGGATCCTGGAATCGCCGGTAACGGTGGAGCGTGTGAATGCCACGGCGATCCGTAATGCACCGGCTGCTTCGTTTTACGATGTGATCTCAAACATTAAAGGCGTTGATATTGTAGCCTCTTCGCTTACGTTTAAAACACCTACGACGCGCGGCTTCAGCCAGAGCGGTAACCTGCGGCTGAACCAACTGGTGGATGGTATGGACAACCAGGCGCCCGGCCTGAACTTTTCGGTAGGTGGTGTGATCGGGTTGAGTGAACTGGATGTAGAAAGCGTGGAGTTGCTGCCCGGTGCGTCATCCGCATTGTATGGACCAGGCGGCATGAACGGTACGCTATTGATCAACAGCAAAAATCCATTCCGCTATCAAGGTCTTTCCGTGCAGATAAAGCAGGGTATGATGCATGCAGACGGCAAGTACCGTTCGCCTTCGCTCTATACAAACTGGAATGTGCGGTGGGCGCAAAAAATAGGGGAGAAGTTCGCGTTCAAGATCACGTCGGAATTGATCAATGCGAAAGACTGGCTGGCTGCCGATTACCGCAATTACAAACGGCTGGGCACTACCGGCGATATCATTGGCGGCACGCGCGAAACCGATCCGAACTATGATGGCGTGAATGTGTATGGCGATGAAACGACGGCCGACATCCGGCCGGTATTGCAGGGCATTGCGGCACAGGCGCCGTTCCTGGGCGGTTATGTAAGCACGCTGCTCGGTCAACCGATCAATGTATCACGTACGGGCTATAATGAAAAAGAAATCATCTCGCCCAATACCATCAATTATAAAATTACGGGTGCGCTGCACTATAAGTTAAAACCCAACCTGGAAGCGATTTTTGCCGCCTATTGGGGAACGGGTAATACGGTGTACACCGGCAGCGACCGCTATTCCCTGAAAGATTTAAAAATCGGCCAGTATAAACTGGAACTGAATGGCGGCAACTGGTTTGCCCGCGCCTATACCACACAGGAAAATGCCGGCCAGTCGTTCAATGCAACGGCAACAACGCGTTTGGTAAATGAAGCCTGGAAGCCTACCATCACATTCGATGCGAACGGCAACCCGACGCCACAAGCTACTGACTGGCTGGTGCAATACAGCCAGGCTTACTTAGCTGCAAAACTGAACGGTTCCCAGGATCTGGCCGCACACCAGGCTGCGCGTGCCGTAGCCGACCAGGGGCGCCCGGAAGCAAGCAGTGAGGAGTTCAGGCAGCTATTTGACCGCATCCGCAAGGTTCCCATCTCGCAAGGCGGCGGTCTCTTCCTGGATAAAAGCGACCTGTACAACATCGAAGGGCAATATAATTTTTCGCAGTACACCAGCTCGTTTGCCGATATTATAGTAGGTGGCAATTTCAAAAAGTATGTACTCAATTCTGAAGGCACCTTGTTTGCAGATTCCACCGGGCCTATTGGCATTAATGAAGTAGGAGCATACGTTCAGGCATCACGTACGCTGTTCAATGAGCGCGTTCGCTTTACCTTTTCCGGACGGTATGATAAGAACCAGAACTTCAAAGGCCGCTTTACACCGCGTGCGACAGCCCTCATTAAACTGGCGGATAATAACAACCTGCGGCTTTCCTACCAAACGGCGTATCGTTTCCCATCAACGCAGCAGCAATGGATCAACCTGGTTGTAGGCGGCGGGGTCGTGCTGATTGGCGGCAATAAATCCTTTGGCGATTATTACCACTTCAACACCAATCCCATCTACCGGCTCGATTCGCTGCAGGGGGGTAAATTGGTACAGGCGGAATTTGGTAATTCTAAGCCCGAATCCGTACAGTCGTATGAAGTGGGTTATAAAAGTTTGATCGCAAACAAGCTCCTGATTGACGCGTATGTTTATCGTGGCCAGTACACCGATTTCATCATTCGCGATTTAGTAGTGCAGTTTAAAAACGGTCCTTCGGACCCTGCGAATCGCACAGTTTATTCCATTCCAGGCAATAATCCTACTAAAGTGAAAACCTATGGCTTTGGCCTTAGTCTCGATTACAGCCTGCCGAAAGGCTTTGTGGTAAGCGGCAACTTCAGCTCTGACGTATTGCAGGATATCTCAGAACAGCTGAGTGCTTTTAACGCACCCAAATACCGCGGCAATATCGCCTTTGGCAACAGCGGCCTTGGTGCAAAAAAGCAATTAGGCTTTAACGTGGTGTACAAGTGGCAGGACGATTTCTATTTTGTTGGTGATTTTGCCAACGGCCACATCGAAGACATCAATACACTGGATGCACAGGTGAGTTACCGCCTGCCAAAGATCAAGTCGGTCTTTAAGATAGGCGCCAACAACCTGCTCAATCAATATTACCGCACGGCTGCGGGCAACCCATCTATTGGCGGGCTGTATTACGTGAGCTATGGCTACAATATTTTCTAACTTTTTAAAACACCCATATGTCCTTTCGTCTTCAATCTATAAAACGGCTTTGCCTGGTGCTGCTTGGTGCTGTACTATTGCAAGCCTGTAACAAAGAGTACGAGTACGTTGACCCTACACCGCCATCAATAAACAAAGAGGGCCCCACCGGAACAGTGACGCTGAATGAACTGATCAACAGCGATACTTCCTTTTCATTTTTAAAAGCCGCTATTGATAAGGCGGACCTGGCAGCTGTTTTAGACAATCCCGACCTGCGGCTGACCCTTTTTGCGCCGGATAACAATGCGTTTCGCCGTTCATTCATTGCGATGGGCTTACCGCCGGTCATACAGGTGATCGATCAGCTGGATGCGGCTACAGTGCGCAGCATTGTAAGTTATCACCTGGCATCGGAATACCTGCCGGCACAAAACATCCCGACCCTGTTTCCCAACCTGCAATACCCTACGTTTTTAAACCCGGCGCCACAGCTCAGTCCGTTATTGCGGTTAACGATCTTTCCGTCGCGTAGTGCCAACGGCGCGTTTGTCAATAATATTCCCATTACGGCGTTTGATGCCGAAGCTTCAAACGGTGTGCTGCACCGCGTGGCGGCACTGGTGGCACCACCGTCCAAATCGCTTTACGAGATTGTAGCAGCCGATACATCGTTGAGCTTTTTGGTAGCGGCACTGAACCGTGCTGACTCCGGCAGAACTACGATTGAAGACGGAAGCTTTACGGAAGCTGCTAAAAGCATTGGCGCCAACCTTACGGTATTTGCACCTACTAATACGGCCTTTCGACAATTCCTGGCAGGTAACGGGCTGCCACCAGCTGAGGCTGCTTTTGCCTATTTACCTGTTACAACCGTGCGCGGCATTATCGCCTACCACGTGCTTGGCGTGCGCGCGTTTTCTGTGAATATGCCCACAGCGCCAACGTTCATCAAAACCCTGCTGAACAGCGGCATACCCAGCCATCCGGGCGTTTCTGTTGCAGTTAAGTTTAATGGTCCGGTTGTTACAAATTTCCAGGTGACAGGTGTTGGAAATGGCGGCGCTGCTACAGTTGTGGCCATGGATTGGAACGCTACCAATGGTGTGCTGCATAAAATAGATCGCGTGCTGCTGCCGCAGTAAGTCGTTATACGTTTTTAATAGAAAGAGATGCCTTGTGCATCTCTTTTTGTTTATAGCACGATATGAGCTTTTGAAAAGTTTCATCCGGATCACACAAATGCCTTGCATAATTCTTGCAATCTTAAAACAGGCATCAGTTTCTTTCAAGTGAAAACGCTGGCGTATGTATGCATTAAACTCAACTTCAGATCTCACGCCTTTGCTCCAGGATATCGGCAACGCTTCCGTAGTGATGCTGGGCGAAGCCTCGCACGGCACACACGAATATTACACGTGGCGCACCGCTATTTCAAAACGGCTGATCCAGGAACAGGGCTTTTCATTTATTGCCGTGGAAGGTGACTGGCCGGATTGCTATAAGATCAACCGGTTTGTAAAAGGCTACAGCGATGCAGGCGACTCTATTCAAGAGGTTTTGAAGGCCTTTGACCGCTGGCCTACCTGGATGTGGGCGAACTGGGAAGTAGCGGCGCTGGCCGAATGGCTGCGCGACTATAACAAAACCCTGCCGGCAGGTAGAAAAGTTGGCTTTTACGGTTTGGATGTGTACAGCTTATGGGATTCGATGCGCGAGATGGTGACTTACCTGGAGCGTGAAGATCCAAAAACGGCACAGCTTGCCAAAAATGCCATTCTATGTTTTCAGCCCTATGAAGAAGCCGAACACCAGTATGCCCGTTTTTCGTTAACCCAGCACGGCTGCCGCGATGAAGTGATCCGGCTGCTGAAAGAAGTGCGCTCAAAAGCCCAATACCTGGACGGTGACCGTGAAGCGGGTTTTAATACGGAGCAAAACGCATTGATCGCCGTGAACGCCGAAAAATATTACCGCAGCATGCTGGGATTTAATAATGAAAGCTGGAACATTCGCGACACGCACATGATGGAAACGCTGCAGCGCCTGATGCAGTTTCATGGTTCAAAAGCAAAAGGCATTGTGTGGGAGCACAACACCCACATCGGTGATGCACGTGCCACCACCATGAAGCGCAGCGGTATGGTCAACATTGGCCAGTTGGCGCGTGAAGCATGGGGTTCTGAAAATGTGTACCTCATTGGGTTTGGTTCGTATAAAGGCAGTGTAATCGCAGGCGATTCGTGGGGCGCATCTATGGAAAGGCTGCGCGTACCGCAGGCGCGCGCGGAAAGTGTAGAAGCCAGGCTGCATGCAGAAAGTAGCGAAAATCGTTACCTGCTTTTTCGCGATGCAGCGACACGCCAACTTTTTCAAAAGCCCATACCGCACCGCGCCATTGGTGTGGTATACAACCCGGAGCATGAGCGGTTTGGCAACTATGTGCAATCCATGATGCCTGAACGCTACGATGCGTTTGTATATATTGATGAAACAAAAGCCCTGCACCCGCTGCACCTGCATCCCGACGGCCATAAAACACCGGAAACCTATCCGTTTGGTGTATAGTCACGTTAACATGAATATGGGCTTTTGAAAAAGTTTGTTTCAGCTTTAGCTATAATTAGTTTCTACAGCAACCCTTCGCCAAGCTCAGGGCGATAAACAGTTATTGCAGCTTAAGAACTGTTTTGTTTAATATAACCATCAACAATAATCATTTACAAATGTGTAGAGGTATTGGTTGTACTTGTAAAAACTCCTATGCTTTCGGAGTGCTTGTCACCCTGAGCCTGACGAAGGGTTAGTATAGGAAACGCAGAATTAAAAGCTTTTTTTAAGAATTGATGTTGCAGGATCTACCTGTTGCATAAAATTTATGCAGCCGCTTTTCGTTAGATTTGTAGTGCAGCAACGGTAATAAAATTTATTACAGAAAGAGCTGTTGTAAAAACTTTTTCAAACCCTCATTATGCAAACCCTCGCCGAAAAAAAGCTTGCCCTTCAAACGGATTTCCTGCCGCTGCAAGGCACTGATTATGTCGAGTTTTACGTGGGCAACGCCAAGCAGGCTGCGCATTACTATATGAGTGCTTTTGGCTTCCAGGCGTTGGCGTATGCCGGGCCGGAAACGGGCCTGCGCGAAAAGGTAAGCTACGTACTGCGGCAACATAAACTCACGTTTGTGCTTACTACACCGTTGCGTGCAAACAAAGAGATCGCCGAACATATCTACAAGCATGGCGATGGCGTAAAGTTCCTGGCACTGCGCGTAGATGATGCGCAGGATGCGTGGGAGCAAACCACAAAACGGGGTGGTAAATCGTTTCTGGCGCCACAGCGTTTGCAGGATGGGGATGGAGAAGTGGTGCTGAGCGGCATTCATACCTATGGTGATACCGTACATCTTTTTGTAGAGCGCAAGGGGTACAACGGTACTTTTATGCCGGGCTTCCGCAAGTGGGAGAACCCGCATTTCAAACCATCCGATACAGGTTTGCTTTATGTAGATCATTGTGTGGGTAACGTAGGCTGGAACGGCATGAACACGTGGGTGAAATTTTATGAAGACGTGATGGGCTTCCGCAATATTTTATCGTTCGATGACAGCGATATTTCTACGGAATATTCGGCTTTGATGAGCAAGGTGATGAGCAATGGCAACGGCTATGTAAAATTCCCGATCAACGAACCGGCCGAAGGCAAAAAGAAATCGCAGGTGGAGGAATACCTGGAGTTTTATGATGGCGAAGGCGTGCAGCACGTAGCATTGGCTACAGCCGATATTGTAAAAACCGTAACGGACCTTAAAAGCCGCGGCGTTGAGTTTCTGCAGGTGCCTTCCACCTATTACGACGACCTGCTGGACCGCGTGGGGAAAATTGACGAAGACCTGGCGCCGTTGAAGGAGTTGGGCATCCTGGTGGACCGTGATGACGAAGGATATCTGCTGCAACTTTTCTCAAAGCCGGTGCAGGACCGGCCTACACTTTTTTTCGAGATCATCCAACGTAAAGGAGCAAAAAGCTTTGGCAAAGGCAACTTCAAGGCCTTGTTCGAAGCCATCGAGCGCGAGCAGGCCCAACGTGGTAATTTGTAAAATCCCATTTTCACTGTTTCTTTGCATTTAGTGTCCACCAATCGATATGAAAGTAAAAGCCTTTTCCATACACGGTTTCCTCTTCTTCCTGTGTCTTTCCGTAACCCTGGCTGTTTCCGCGCAAACGGCCGCTTCGTTCATCGATATTCAAAAGGCCATGCCACGGCCTGCCGATGCCTGGAAGCGTAAGGAAGATACGTTGCAAAAGCAGTTTGCCGCAAAAGGGCTGGATTGGCCCGCTAAATTTGTCTATATCCGCTCCTTTAAATACGACAGCCAACTGGAAGTGTGGGTGAAGAGTACGGCTAAAGAACAATACAAGCTTTTTAAAACGTACAGGGTCTGCGCGCTGGCCGGTACGTTAGGGCCCAAGCGTATGGAAGGCGATTACCAGGTGCCGGAAGGCTTTTATTACATCAACGAATTTAACCCGCGCAGCACCTATCATTTGTCGCTGGGCCTGAATTATCCCAATGCGTCGGACCGGATCTTAAGCGATTCGTACCGGCCAGGCGGCGATATTTACATTCATGGCAGTTGCGTAACGGTGGGCTGCATTCCCGTGACCGATGAGCAGATCGAGGAGTTGTATATTATTACCGCGCAGGCGCAAAGCCAGGGTCAGGATTTTATTCCCGTTCATATCTTCCCCATCCGCTACAGCAATAAACGCGGTGTGGAGTACCTGGCACGACTCACGAAAACTGACGGCAGCCTGAAGACCTTTGCCGAGCGGCTGGAAAGCGTGTACGATCATTTTGAGCTCACCCATCAATTGCCCGTGATTATGACCAACACACAGGGCGATTATGTGTTTGCCAACCTGTCGAAAAAAGTTCCGCCACCGCCGCCTGTAAAGCGGGTACCGGTGCCGCACCGTACGCGCACGATCGCCAACCTGCCCGATGCCGTGCATAAATGGCCACAGTTCCCCGGCGGCGGTAACAGTTTTTTAGAATATCTGGATAAGATGGGCAATGCGCTGGCGACCTCACTGCCCGAAGGCAAAAAGAAAGCTTACATTACCGTGGAGTTTATTGTAGATGCTGACGGTACGCCTACCAATTTTAAAGTGTTGAAAGGCGTGAACGAAGACTTTGACGACGAAGTGATCACGGTGCTGGAGCAAATGCCCGCGTGGCACCCGGCCCTGCTGAACGAAAAGCCTGTTGCAAAGTTGATCCGCCAGGTGTTTGCCGTGGAGTAGGTTTGAGGTATGAGCTTTTGAAAAAAAGAGCCGCAAAAAACGTTGATCGCACGTCAGCCTCGTACCTTTTACTACACAGCTGATTCCTCATATGGGGTTTTGAAAAATTGGAACTATTGTTGAACCTGATTTTGCAGCGTACGTGAATGTGTATTTTATACCGGGCCTTGCTGCCGATCATACTGTTTTCAAATACATTGTCTTGCCACCAGGATATACGGCTTGTTATTTGAAATGGATCAATCCCTCAGTGAACGAATCGCTCCACAATTATGCCTTTCGCCTTGCCGAACAAATTGACATTCAAAAGCCTTTTGTTGTAGTGGGTTTGTCATTTGGTGGTATGCTGGCTGTTGAAATTGCAAAAACGTTTAACCCAGTTTGTACCATTTTAATTTCCAGTATTCCATCGGTTGCGCATTTACCTTATTATTTTCGAAAGGCAGGTCACTTGGGTTTGCATCAAATAATTCCTATTTCATTTATCCAACATGCCGCTATTCTGAAACGCTTGTTTACAAACGAATCAAGCGAAGATAAAAAGCTATTAAAAACCATGATTCGTAAAAGTGACATTGGTTTTATCAGGTGGGCCATGCATGCCGTGTTAAGCTGGAAAAATACGGAAATACCTGAAAGGTTGTTTCAGATACATGGCACACGTGATGGCATTTTACCCCATCGCTATACAAATCCAACTTACCTTATAAATGGCGGGCATCTTATGATTTTTACTCGGGCAAAAGAAATTAACCAGATTCTTGGTTCTTTATTAACACCCTGAAACTTAATATGTAATTTAACTTTAATATTGATACTATAATAACCCCATTGACCTTGTTTAATTCTCTAATTGAACACACTTATTAAATAATAAAAATTTATTTGGAATTTCTAATAGTATTTACTTACCTTCATCCGAGATTTAAAGCCACACTCTATAAAATCTTACTAATACCGAACGCCTTCTTTTTATTTATCCGGTACTTTTCTAATCTTTTTACTTGCACTATTTAACAAAGTAGTTCGCCCCTATCCGACTGTTACTATCACACCTTCATACGAATTGTGCCTAGAAGAAAGGTTCTCTTTTATTTTAATTAAATAAAATTAATGGAATTATTAATATGTTGGCTGCATAAGCAGTCGCCCGCCTATAAATATGCAATATGGTGTAAACGAATCCTTTTGCTTGATAAATCACCGCCTAATAATACATACCATTCTATTAAGCCATTTATGTTACAAGACTAATCATCCTTGTAAAATCTTTCAGACATTTTACTTCTAAATAAAAATTCAAAAAAATCTCAGTTATGAAAAGTTTCTTTAGCCTCGCGCTTAGTTTAGTTGCTTTGTTTGTTGGTACTTCTGCATTCAACGCCCGTCCTACAACTGTTATTCCTGTCAAATTTGATGCAGTTCATTTTGTATCTGGACCTTGCCTTAGCGCTCGTAGTGTTCTAGGTCAGGTTGCAGGTATAGGAACGGGAGGAATAACAGTTACATTAAGTGGCAATTTCATTTGCACGAATAAAGGCGGCAATGATCCTGCTCCTAAAACGTTCTCAGTAACCAACCATTATAATAAAACTACAGGCGGCAACTTTAAGCTCAATGTTGATGTTACCTCATTGTGCCCGAATCGCAATTGGACTTTTAAGGTATCAGATTTGAGAGTGGTTATTTCTACAGATGGAGACGGTGTAGTGTTAGACCAAACATTCGCAGGTGCTTTGGCCGCTTGCAAATAATAATAAGGATTATAGCAAGGAGAATACAAAGCTAAAAAGGCCGGGGCTAAAGTCCCGGCATTTTTAGCTTATCGTTATTGGATAGTAATTCCTGTTACAAACAATTTCCAATAATGTTTTTATAAAAAGGTTATCTCTTCATTCGTTTTTTATCATTACATGCGTGTAGTGCCCATAATAGTAAAAGCTATAAAGGCAGTTCTGCCGGTTGCATTTCTGTGCTTTTTTAACTTTTATAAATCTTATGCGCAAGCTTCCTCTGTCACTAGCAATCCTCTTGTTACAATAAAAGGTGTAGTGATTGATTCTGATGTCAAAACAGCATTAAGTCGCGTTTCCGTAATAGTACAGAGACTTGGGAAGAGCCAGCCCTTTAAAGGTACGCATACTACTGATAGCGGTACATTTGAAATTGCAGTACTACCTAATATGTCGTATCAACTTCTATTTACCTATGTAGGTTATAAAGACACTTCCATTACACTTTCAGCCTTAACCTCCTCAACTATAAACGTTGGCCAGATTCCATTAGTTTCACTTGCGCAACAGTTAAAGGAAGTGCAGGTAGTTATCCATAAGCCATTGATAGAACAGGATCTGGATAAACTAACCTATAATGTAGATGCAGATCCGGAAAGCAAAAGTGCTACTGCCTTGGAAATTTTGCGTAAAATACCCATGCTGACATTAGATGCTGATGATAACCTGAAACTGAATGGCAACGAAAATTACCGTGTGCTCATCAACGGTAAACCTTCTTCACTTTTCCTACATAATAAAAACAATGTATTCAGAAATATGCCCGCCAATATGATGAAAACCATTGAGGTAATCACTGTGCCCTCTTCGCGATATGAGGCACAGGGTATAGGAGGCATTATTAATATTACTACTTACAAAAAAAGTATTAGTGGCTATAATGGCGGAATCAATTTGCAGGCAAGCAATCCCAAAGGATATACTGCAAGTGGTAATGTAACTGTCTCTTTGGGAAAACTTAGCCTCTCTGGTAATTATAATTATTCTAGCATTACAAGTCCTCCCAACAATAATACATTTTACAGGCAGGACAAACTGCATCAAAGTAAACTGGAACAAGTGGGTACAAACCATAATAACAGTTGGTCACAAAACTGGGGCAGCGGGCTAACGTACGAGCTGAACAGCCTGAATCTGCTTACTGCCAGTTATGGTAATAATACTAACAATAGTTATAATAACTCGATGCAAGAGGTGGTCTTTTTGAATACTGCCGGCATAATGGCTGAGTCCTACAAAAATTTAAATGCAGGCAAAAACAAATCCATGGGAAATGATTTAGCTTTTGACTACGAACATAGTTTCAAGAGAAATGATGCCCAACTACTCACGCTGTCTTATCGGTGGAATAATATCAACAGCAGCAATAACAGCGATTTTATAGTACAACCTTTGTTTAATTACAAAGGGCAGACAAGCATATCGAATAACAAAGATGGTTTCAGTGAGCAATCCATACAAGCAGATTATGTTCAGCCTATAAAAAAGCATACCTTGGAATGTGGCATAAGTACTATTTGGCATCTAAATAACAGTGATTATTTTTATAAAAGCTGGGATACAGTAACATATGCTTATGTCCTGGATACAAGCCAAAGCAATAATTTCAATTACAAAGAAGGTATCCTTACTGCTTATATTTCACTTGATCTTAGAATGGATAAATGGGGTTTTCGTACTGGTGTTAGAGGTGAGCAGGCAAAAGTAGATGCTCACTTTTTATCCTCGGGTACCCTTACTATTAAGGAATATAAAAACCTAATTCCTTCTATTACGCTATCACGAAGATTTAAGGGCCAGAGTATTCTCAAACTATCCTATACACAGCGAATACAGCGGCCAGACCTCTACTACCTTGATCCCTACATTGACCTAACTGACTCACGCAACATCAGCTATGGAAATCCAAACCTGCAACCAGCACTTGGGCATGTATTTGAAATTGCATACAATACTTTCATAAAAAAGACATCTTTTAATATTAATATCTCTCACCAGTTTACAAATAATGCCATTGAGCAAATTACGACCTTGGGCGCTGACACAATTGCCCGTACCACTTTTGGGAACATCGGTCAAAACAAAAACCTTAGTTTATCGCTCAGCGGAAATTCCCTTTTATTTAAAAGGTTAAGCATCAGTTTGAATAGTTCAACAAATTATGTACAATATGCCTATATTACTGAGGGCAAACCGCATAGAAATGAAGGGCTGATGTACAATATCATAGGTACTGCTAACATTCGTTTCAAAGGCTGGAATGCAGGCACTACATTAAGCTATACAGCACCTGCTATTACGATTCAAGGGAAAAGCTCACGTTATATCACACATAATATAGTACTTAACAGGCACTTGTTCAAAGACAACAAAGTGAATATTGGATTGTCTGTGAGCAATCCTTTACGGGAGCATCAACGCACCGTTACAGAAATCAATGATTTGGCTTTCTACCAGTTGCGGGAATCCGTAGCTGTAATCCGCCGCTTCAACATATCCCTAAGTTACCGGTTTACTAAAGTGCAAGGCAAGCAAAAGCCATAAACAAACTAATCAATCTCAGGCTGATGCAAAAGTGGTAAGCCCAATGTAATCATAATGTCTGCAAATTTCGGAAAGATGATTGGCGGCATGTTAAATATTTCAATTTAAACACAGGATATAAAATTGTTATACAAAAAATTGGTACCGAAATACCTGGATGGACAAGATGGAGTAAAAAAGGAGTTTCTTTTAATTGAACTATAGAAGATAACAAAGCAGCAATTAGGCATACAACACGAAAGAGGACCTTTTATGCTTGCACTCCTTTAAGGCTTTTATTTAAACCGCGATTTATAAGTTTACATGCTTCATCTTACATAACGGCTACTTCATTTCTACCCTATTTTTCGGCTCTTTATTTCTAACAGTTATGGTAATTAATTCATTCTTAGATTAATCTGTACGAAATTATAACATAAGGCCGTTTACCTTTCAAATTCAATACGCTTTTGCTATATGCGGTTTGGAATTGAAGTAAAAGAAATAAAGATGAAGTACAAAAAAGATTCCTTTAAATATGCCTTTGAGGACTAACATTTTCTATAGAATATGTATGCGTGGAAAGGAAGAACTTTTTTGCAAAGAAAGCCTTTTAATTGAACCTTATTATTCTTGTTAACTGCAACAATGCAATAAAACCATATTATTTTATAAATATAAAGTATTGTACATAATACAATTCCTTTTTAGGCAAATAAGCCTGTGATTTATTTAATATAAGGATAAAATTTTTAAGAAAAAAATATTTTTTAGAATTAAATGTATATATCTTCAAAACTAATATCACAACCTACTCCCTGGAACTGCTTCGAATCATCCCTATACATTGAAACATATCTTTTCTGTATACCCACATTTGTTGAATAAGACTGTTTAACCAGTACCCGCTCAACTATCAAAAAATATTTCGTTTTCATAAGGTAATTAATGCATATGAGCGTTCTGATATGGAACTATAGTAGCCCTGCTACTGCAAATTCTTTTGCATATAAGCTTAGATTTATTCTTTTACAAGACAATTCCCCACCGGCCTTTATATTCCGGTTACATAAAATTTACCGGTTTATACCAGAATGAATATGTACTGACCCTCCACCTTTGATTTTGATTATTATGAATTTTTATTGACCAAGATGCAATGAGCCATCCGGCAACCAATTTTTTATTAATTCAAATTAAACAAGCTGTCATGAAAAATAACATCTTAAACCTTGCTTTTGCTTTTATAGCTTTATTTGGTATTACTACTGTTAATGCACAAAATCCCAAAATTAGTAATCCCGATAAGGCAACAGTAGATCTTAGTTGTCAATATAATTCTGATGGGTCTTATACCGTTGCGATAAAGTATCTACGCCTTACGGGACTTGGCAATGCTACCTCCGCAGCAGCCAGTTTAACCGTTACTGCTACAGCTGATGTAAGTTGCTATAACAGGGGGCAACAAAAGCAGGATGAGCCAAAAACCATCCCTGGTCAAAGTAATACTGCTACAGGTCCTATAGTAACACTTACACCCAAAAATGGCGTATTAATTATTCAAAACTGTACAGTAAGAGCAAGCATAGTAGGTAATTGCAAAAATACAAATACCACTAATGGGTTTGAATCTAAAGTAGAAAACGTCGATGTCTCTGACTTATTTATTACAATCAATGGAAAGCAGGTTAGTCTGAAAGATTACCTCAGCCAGCTGGATACTTGTGCAGGTATTTGTAACTAAATCAGTTTTCTTAAATTTAAATAGCCGGGTATTAATCCCGGCTATTTAATAATTTTTGTCTAGTCCACTCTTGGGAAACATTTTTTCTTGTATATAGGTGCCTTGTAATCGTCACACCCGGTTTGATACGCTATAGTTACATGTATGTGTCGCACAAAATAAAGGAACTAAATAAAGCTTCACTATTATCATTTTTATGGTGCTTTACATTTTACAGCTCCTTTGCACAAACACCTGCGGCTTCAAAAAACATCACGGCCTCTGTTAAAGGTGTCGTTGTAGATTCTGCCACACAAGCAGCATTAAGCCATGTTAGCGTTACCTTACAGGAAGCAGGAAACAGCCAAACCTTCAAAAGCACCATCACTAATGAAAACGGTTTTTTCGAATTAACAAAATTGCCTCTGAAAAAGTTTCAACTCACCCTTACCTATATAGGTTCTAAAACCGCCACCATTCAATTTTCAACTTTTGCGTCTTCATCATCTTCTATACATTTAGGTCGGATACCACTAGTTTCTATAGTAAAACAACTGAGGGAANTACAGGTTGTTACCAAAAAACCGATTGTGGAGCGGGATATAGATAAAATCACTTACAATGTAGATGTTGATCCTGAAAGTAAAACAGAAACAGCCTTTGAAATACTGCGTAAAGTACCTATGCTCACCATAGATGCAGAGGACAACCTGCAACTGAATGGCAATAGCAATTACCGTGTATTGATCAATGGCAAACCCTCCTCTCTTTTTTCCGGTTCCGAAAGTGATATTTTCAAAAGTTTTTCAGCTAGTGCTATAAAAACAATTGAAGTCATCACAGTACCTTCTTCTCGTTATGAAGCAGAAGGTGTTGGTGGTATTATCAACATCACTACTTATAAAAAAAACATCGGTGGGTATAATGGGGGAATTAATTTACGAGCCAGCAGCCCCAAAGGCTATTCTACTACTGGAAATATAACAGCCAAGCTGGGAAAAATAAGTCTCTCCGGCAATTACGGTTACACTAGCAGCGCCAATCCGGCTAACAACAATACGTTTTCCAGGCAGGATAAAATACAACAGAATAGCCTGGAGCAGGTGGGCACCAGCCATAACAATAACCGGTCCCAGCGTTGGGGCAGCCAGATAACTTATGAATTGAATGACCTAAATATTATTACAGCCACCTATGGCAAGAATAATAGTAGTGGCAATAATAATTTCATACAAGAAGTAGCTTTGAAAGACAAAGCTGGTGCATTATTTCAGGCTTATAATAACTTGAACAAGGGTAAGAGCAAAATGGGCGGGAATGACTTTTCTTTTGATTACCAGCGGATTTTTAAAAAGAATGAGGCTCGGCAATTAACGTTCTCCTATAAATGGAATCGTAACACAGGGATTAACAACACGGATTATATACTGGAACCCGTATATAATTATTATCATCAGACAAGTTCAACAAAAAATGAAGATATATCTGGTGAACATATACTGCAGGCAGATTATATCCAGCCAATGAGAAAAAATACCTTGGAACTGGGTGCCAGTACTACGATACGGCAAAATGGTAGCGATTACTTTTACAAGTATATGGATGCCATTACAGGCGCTTTTGTGTTGGACTCCAGTCAGAGTAATAGTTTTAAATACCAGGAAGGTATCTATGCTGCTTATACTTCATTAAGTGTAAGAATGATTAAGTGGGGTATTAGGCTGGGAATGCGCCTGGAGGGGGCAAAAATAGATGCTCATTTCATTTCTACAAGTACTATTGCCGTAAGAGATTATTTAAATCTGGTTCCCAACTTTACTTTATCCCGGCAGATGAAGGACTTTAGCATGCTTACTCTTTCTTATACACAACGTATAGAACGACCAAACCTTTACTATTTAGATCCTTATGTAGATAAGACAGATCCCTTGAATATCAGTTATGGAAATCCAAATCTGCAGCCGGCATTAGCCCATGTATTTAACATTACCTACAACACCTCTATAAGAAAAACATTCATTAATATTACTGCATTTCATCAGTTCACTAATAATTCTATACAGCAGTTTACTACCCTGGATGTCGACACTGTTTCGCGAACCACTTTTGGTAATATCGGTAAAAGTCAAAACTATAATTTATCATTGAGTGGCAATACCACATTGATCGATAAACTAAACTTAAGTCTGAATAGTTCTGCCAATTATGCCCAATACACCAGATTCATTAATGGCAAGCCATACACGAACGAAGGATTTACTTATAACATTTCAGGCTCTGCCAATCTTCGGCTGAAAACCTGGCGTTTTGGAGGAAATTTGAGCTATAACGCACCCAATGTGTTGGCGCAAGGAAGGACAGGAAGCTATGTTTCAAGTAGTATTTTAATAAACAAGTCTTTCTTAAAGAACAAGAAAGTTAATTTAGGTCTTACAATAAACAGCCCATTTAGAGAACGCCGCCTATCATTTACAGAAATAGATGATCCAACATTTTATCAGCGGCGAAATTCTTACATCATAATCCGTCGCTTCAATCTTTCCTTTAATTACCGGTTTGATAAAATTAGTAACTGATTTCGCTTAATAAAAGCAACACTAAATAATAAAGAAAACTATTAAGAATAATCATGTTTTAAAAGCCACATTTCTGCTTTTTAATAAAAATTATAAAAGGAGAAATGCACCTATTTAACATCACCAGTCAAAATGTAATAGCTCACGCCAAATTCTACTTATTGTTGCAGCAGCACCTGTACGGTCTCCTTTGTTTGTTGCTTTAGATATACCAGTTTATAACCAATCAACTGTTCTATGATTTCCGGTGTATAATGCCGAATAGTTAAAAGGGTCAGGTTTTTTTTGACCACCACATCAAAAAGTTGAGACGCTTCCAGTGCAAAGCTTTCTACTTTCTCCGGTATATCATCTACGATCCGCAGCATACTGATGGCGGCATTTTGCGTAAGGTTCGGCTTGAATTTAAGCGCGGTGAAAATCTTGTATACTTCATAGTTCAAGCCTTCGCTAACAAACGAATAATCTTTCGACGTAAGCTCGATCAGCACCTGACTGAACTTGTAAACAATAATGGGCGGCAGATGCGCCGAGCTTTGGTTTTGGATTCGAGTACCTACTTCATCCGGGTGCAGGAACGATCGTACCAGCAGTGGAATGTTCTTGTTTTGTAACGGCTTGATGGTTTTCGGGTGAATGACCTGCGCGCCGTAATACGCCATCTCGATCACTTCCCGGTAGCTCAGTTCTTTTATCCATTGTGCGTTTTGATACAACTTCGGATCGGCATTCATTACACCGGGCACATCCTTCCAGATGGTCTGGCTTTCCGCATCCAATAAGTTGGCAAAAACAGCAGCCGTGTAATCACTGCCCTCACGACCCAAAGTGGTGCTTTCGTTTTCATCCGTGGCACCAATGAAACCTTGTGTAATAACGATATGGGCTTTTGAAAAAGTTGGGAGGATTTGTTCCTGTACTTTTTCACCAGTGATCTTCCAGTCGATCCGCGCTTCGCGAAACGTGTTGTCCGTACGCATCACATCGCGTACATCGATCCAGGTATTTGGTACACCTTGCGTGGCTAAAAAATCCGAAATGATGGCTGTTGATAACAATTCACCAATGCACACCACCTGGTCGTAATAATAACCATACGGCCGCACCGGCTTATCGTGCAGCAGCCATTCCACTTCTGTAAAAAAATCCGGCAGGCGGGCCGCTTTTATTTGCAGCGCTTCGGCTAATGCCAGATGTTGTTGTTTGATTGCCGTAAATGCCTGCAACGCACCTTCCTTATCACCGTTAAAAAAAAGCTGCACTACCTCTTCCAGCGCATTGGTGGTTTTCCCCATGGCAGAGATCACGACCAGCAGTGGCTCGCCGCTGTATTTTTTCAGGATGTTGGCTACATTATAGATCCGCTCGGCCGAGCTGACCGAGGCACCACCAAACTTGAACACTTTCATACGCGCAATATTAAAGCATTCGAAAGTAATGTGCTGCTAACTTTTTCAAACACCCATATCAGGTTATTTAATGATTATAACATTTCAAATGGGGATGTCAATATGGATAAAAGCAGCCTGATAAATCCCTTTTCAAACCATACAATCTGGCGATTATCTTTGCGCCCTATGGCTACGGACAACAACCGGTTTGCGGCAATCATTGCGCATTGCAAAGAGTACGGCTTTATTTTCCCATCAAGCGAAATTTACGATGGTCTTGGTGCTGTGTATGATTATGGGCAGTGGGGCAGCGAGCTGAAGAAAAACATCAAGGATCACTGGTGGAAAAGCATGACCCAACTGCAGGAAAATATCGTGGGTATTGACGCTGCGATATTCATGCATCCTACAACGTGGAAAGCGAGCGGGCACGTGGACAATTTCTCCGACCCGATGATCGATAATAAGGACAGCAACAAGCGGTACCGTGTCGATCATTTAATAGAAGCAAAAGCGGATGAACTGGAGAAAGCCGGCTACCCGGAGCAAAGCGAGATCCTGCTGAAAGAAATGGATGTGCTGCTGGCTGCAAATGACTATGAGGGTTTGAAAAAGTTGATCGAAAATAACAAGATCGTGTGCAGCATCAGCGGTACCAGCAACTGGACCGAAGTGCGCCAGTTTAACCTGATGTTCTCCACGCAAATGGGTTCGGTGAGTGATGACGCCGATTTGATTTATCTACGCCCGGAAACTGCGCAGGGGATTTTCGTGAATTTTTTGAATGTGCAGAAAACCGGACGCCTCAAGATTCCATTCGGCATTGCACAAATCGGTAAAGCATTCCGCAACGAGATCGTAGCGCGGCAATTTATTTTTCGCATGCGCGAATTCGAGCAAATGGAAATGCAGTTCTTTATCCGCCCGGGCACGCAAAAAGAATGGTACGAACACTGGAAAGCGGAGCGCATGAAGTGGCATCTGGAACTGGGCATTTCACCCGATAAATACCGCTTTCATGATCATGTAAAACTGGCGCACTACGCCGATGCCGCCTGCGATATTGAATACAACTTCCCGATTGGGTTTAAAGAAGTGGAAGGCATTCACAGCCGTACCGATTTCGATCTGAAAAATCACCAGGAATACAGCAAAAAAAAGATGCAGTATTTCGATAACGATATTAATCCGGCTACAGGCAAGCCCTATGGCGCGTACATTCCATACGTGATTGAAACCTCGATTGGTGTTGACCGTACCGTGATGCTGCTGCTTAGCGAAGCGTACCAGGAAGAAGATTTAAGTACAGCCGAAAAGCAGGACAGCCGGGTAGTATTGAAGTTTCCCCCAAAACTGGCACCAATCAAACTGGCCATTTTACCGCTGGTGAAAAAAGATGGGCTGCCGGAGATTGCACGCAGCATCATGAACGAATGCAAAGGTTCCTTTAAATGTTTTTACGAAGAAAAAGATACCATTGGCAAACGCTACCGCCGCATGGATGCTATAGGCACACCGTTCTGTGTAACCGTGGATCATCAGACCAAGGAAGATAATACCGTTACCATCCGATACCGCGATACCATGCAGCAGGAGCGTGTGGCCATACCGGAACTTAGGAATTTAATCCTGCAAACGCTATCTTAACAACTTGTTGACAGCGCTTTTTTATTAACTGCTGTCATGGTATCCTAAAACACGCTTATGAAAAAGACGTCCCTATGCCTACTCGTATCTGTATTAAGTTTTTTTTCGTTGTATGCACAGTCCACTGGTGATGCAAAAACCGTAGCTGGCCGCACTTCGTTTTATGCGGAGTTGGGCGGGCCTGGTGTATTATTCTCAGCTAACCTCGACAAGCGCTTCAAGCCTTCCAACCTGGGTTTGGGCGGCCGCGTCGGCATTGGGTTTGTTACCAGCAGCTTCGGCGATTATGATCCGGTCACAGGCTACTCCAATTACAAAACACGGTCGGTAATCACGGTGCCGGTACAACTTAATTATATTTTTGGCAAACCCACGTCGCCGCATACGTTTGAAGTAGGTGCCGGCCTTACTTATATTGGCAAAAAATTGAATCTTTTTGAATTTGACAATGAAAATGGTACCAACCTTTTAGGTTCCTTTGCGTTTATGTATCGCCGGCAGCCAGTGGACGGTGGTTTTACGTGGCGCATTGGCTTTACACCGCTTGTTGCCGGCGGATATATCCAACCGACTGGCGGGGTAGGGGTTGGATACAGCTTTTAATAGTTGATTTTATAGACAGAAAAGCTGCACCACGCGTGCAGCTTTTTCATTAAACTTTTTCAAAAGCCCATATCCTCATATCGCTTTTCAATTATCTACCTCTTTCCCTTCTCTTTTATTCTCGTTGTCCTGTCATGCCGGACTTAATCCGGCATCTCACTTTTCTGTAGTGAACTTTTTCAAATGCCCATATCAACTTTCTTGAATCATTTGCCTGGCTGCAAGTTGTATTGGTTCTCACGCTTTGTCATGCTGAGCCTGGCGAAGCATTGCTTTAAGACTGATTGTAGCCTTTCTCTTGTTGTAAGTTTTCCCACCTTTTCTCTTGAAAGAAAAGGTGGGGCCAAAAGTTCAAGGCAAACCCGAACGCTCCGCGCGTTTTGCCTTGCCCACGCACAGCAACACCCAATTGCTTTCTTCATCATTCATGTTCTTACAATCATTGATGCTTTTATTCTTACAAGCACAACTTTTTCAAAAGCCCATAGTGGTAGAGTACTTAAGAATAACAAACGATAGGCGCTGTATCCCGCTTGCTTTCTTTAAAGCATCAAAGTGGTTTAGTTTACGCGGGATAAGGCGCGCGGTTACGCTGAACTTGAGTTGTGTTAGATATATTTAATGACTGCACGAATCACAAAGTACTTGAGCTCTAGGTTTTTAAAAACTCAGGTACTTTACACCGTACGAGCCACGATTTCTTAGAACGGATATCCGATTGCTAGGTTGAAGATGATATTCTCCTGCCTGTATTTTGCGTCCTTAAAATTAATGTTCTTTAACTGGGAGGATGGACTTTCCCAAGGCTTCACCAGCGGAATCGCAACATCCAAACGGATCACAAACAACGTAATATCCACCCGCAAACCAACACCGGCACCAACAGCCAATTGCTTCAGAAAATCTTTGGTGAACTTACCACCTGGCCTTGTAGAATCGCTTGCATTTTTCAGCCATACATTACCCGCGTCCACAAATACGGCACCGTAGATAGGGCCATAAAGGTGCGGCCGGAACTCGGTGTTCAGTTCCAGCTTAATGTCACCAGTTTGATCCGGGTAAAACGTTTCTGATGTGTCTTTAAACGTACCAGGACCCAGGCTGCCTGATCGGAAAGCACGAATACTGTTGCTACCGCCGGAAGCAAATTGTTTAATGTAGGGAAGCTCCCGTGAATTGCCGTATGGATTACCAAAGCCGATGATCAACCGGTTGGCCCATGAGGACTTGGCACCTAACTGTCGATAGTACCGGCCATCCGCCTCCAATTTGATGTATTGATTAAATCGGGCTCCAAAGATACGCTCTACTTCGCCTTTGCTCAGGTCGGCCCCCGTAATAAGACCCGCAATATTTCCTGAAACATCTACCAAACCGTTGAAGTAAAAGGAATTGGGCCTTTGAATGCCGGTAGCCGCCTGGTTGTAGTTGTATTGATACGTAGCACCAATTACAAATTGTGAATCCACCACGCGACGCAAATACCGGTATTGTGGCTTTTGCATACTATCCAGAAATTCCTGCGAAATATTAATCGGTTGTACATAATTGATACTGATGGGGTAAAATTCGTGTTGCTTGGTTTGGCTCTCACGCCATATATAACCCCATCCACCGCGATAGGAATTAATGGTGTATAATTTCCGGCGGTTAATCAGATCATAGCCTAATTGAATATTGGTACGCGGCACAAAACCACCTTTCGTGTTTATTTGGAAGAATGGAACTACAAAAC
>JGI24806J26614_1000018_pt1 | contig 23603 bp, 23 predicted proteins | sample Kansoi200umMDA_FD_26614 | JGI IMG/M metagenome (IMG submission 26614)
ATTGGTTGTCGGGTACTTTTATTTTTTATGATTGCACTGAATGAATGCTGTGCTTTCAATTGTACGAATACAGTACTCAGCAATAGAACTAAAAAAAATCTTTTCATTGAATAATTGTTTGTCGGTACAAATCTGCTGACTGATTCTGGTGAAATACTGAAGAAAACTATTTATTAAAAAATCAGCACAAATGTGCCTGCTATAATGAGTGCTGCACCAATGGCCATTTTAATTGAAACGGCTTCATGTAAAAAAATAACGGATAAAATAATGGTAAGTGCTACACTCAGTTTATCAACCGGCGCTACCTGTGAAACTTTTCCTAACTGAAGTGCCTTGAAATAAAATATCCAGGAAAGGCCCGTGGCTATTCCGGATATCACCAAAAAGAAAAGATTTTGTTTTGAAAGTGCCGGCAGTTCTTTTGTTTCTCCCCGGGCCAATACAATTGTCCAGGCAATGATTAATATTACTACGGTCCTGATGGCGGTTGCCAAATTGGAATTAACACCGGCCACGCCCACTTTTGCAAAGATGGCCGTAAGAGACGCAAATAAGGCTGAAAGCAAAGCATAGATCCACCACATAATAATTGTTTTTGTTATTGAAGATAAAAACTGCAGGCTTAGAACTGAACAGAAAAGATATGCATGTTGTGTGAATACCGGTAACTGGGTGCATAACCTGCTAAATGACATACCTGCTGAACAATGGATAATCTTAACCCGTTGCCTTCAACCTTTCCGGCAAATGAAAAGGCTTGGTTAGATAATCATCGGCACCCAGTTCAATCCCTTTTATTTTATCATCCAGTTCGTTTTTGGCAGAGATGATAATAATGCCATCTGTTTTGCGGTTCACTTTTATTTCCTCCAGCAGCTTCAGTCCGTTACCACCCGGAAGCATGATGTCAAGCACAATGCAGTTATACTGGTAGCATTCAATTTTCTCCAGTGCGTCTGCATAAGTACTTACAGATTCACAGATGTATTGCCTGCCGGACAAATAATCTGTAATGCTTTTATTCAATGAAGAGATTTTTTTTAGTTCTATTGCTGAGTACTGTATTCGTACAATTGAAAGCACAGCATTCATTCAGTGCAATCATAAAAAATAAAAGTACCCGACAACCAATTCCGGGAGCCGCTGTTATTGAGAAAGAAAATGGTATCAACTCAAATGACAGCGGTATTGTAATATTTAATAGCCTTGCTGCAGGCACCCACCAATTTTCAGTATCTCATGTTGGTTTTATTACATCCGCTTTTTCCGTAACAATTCCCGATACAACCATTCATGAAATATTGCTGGTTGCCGAAGAAAAAGCGCTGGATGAAGTAACCATTGTTTCATCTACCAGGACTAACCAGCGCATTGAAAATTCTCCTTTAAAAGTGGAAGTATTGGGCAATGAAGAAATGAATGAAGAGAATACGATCAAGCCGGGGAATATTGCCAGTATACTGGGAGACGTTAGTGGCATACAAATACAGCAATCTTCTGCAGTATCGGGTAATGCAAATGTGAGGATACAGGGATTGGATGGCCGCTACACACAAATATTAAGGGATGGTATGCCGTTGTTTGATGGCTTTAGCGGTGGTTTTGGCATCTTAACCATTCCGCCCCTCGATTTAAAACAGGTTGAATTAATTAAGGGTTCTGCATCCACATTATATGGTGGCGGCGCCATTGGCGGCCTCATCAACCTTATTTCAAAAAAACCAACTTACAACCAGGAAGGAATTGTCACCATCAATCAAACCACTTTAAAGGAAAGCAATATCAACACTTACATTGCCAAAAGAAATAAACACTTCGGTTATAATTTTTTTGGTGGCGTTACTCACCAGGGAGCAGCAGATGTAAACAAAGATGGTTTTTCTGATGTGGCCAAAGCAGATGCATTTATTCTTCATCCCAAATTATTTTTTTATCCCGGCAGCAGTACTACTATCGCAGTCGGGTACACTGGTACGTTTGATAAGCGGATTGGTGGAGACATGCGGGTAATCAAATCTGCGGCAGATAGCCTGCACCAGTTTTATGAAGAAAATAAAACCAACCGCAACACCGGGGATCTTTTGATAGAACACAATGCCGGCAATGGAAAAAAACTGGAATTAAAAGGCAGCATCAGTTCATTTGGAAGGAATATTAATACCAACACCCATTTGTTTAAAGGCAACCAGCTTAGTTATTTTTCAGAAGCATCTTTTTTTATACCTGCGGAAAAATACAGTTTGGTAATGGGTATTAATGCAACGGGTGATCGTTTTAAAAAGCAGTCCGGCGATCCTGTTGCACTCGATGATTTTGATAACAATACAATAGGTGCATTTGCACAGTACACCGGTAAAATAACAACGCAAACAACACTGGAACTGGGCTTAAGAGCAGATCATCATTTTCAGTATGGAAACTTTGTATTGCCCCGTGTGGCGCTTTTTCACCGGTTTAATGAGCAATGGGCTACCCGGGTGGGAATGGGCTTTGGATATAAAACACCCAATCCTTTATCAGCGCAAAATGTTGAATATAATATTGAAGACTTACAGCCATTACCCACAGGAATCAAAGCGGAAAAATCTGTAGGCTACAATGCGGAAGTAAACTTTAAAAAAGAATTTGGAGAACATCATTCACTGTTCATCAATCATGCATTTTTTTCGACACAGATCAATGATCCGGTAATTGCAACTGTGCAGCCGGATGATAAAGTAACTTTCAGCAATGCAGGCAATCACATCAGCAGCAAAGGCTTTGATACCTATATCCAGCTCAACCTCAGCAATTGGGAGCTGTACGGTGGCTATACGTTTACGATAGCCAAAAGAAATTACCTGCAGCAAAACCAGTTCATGCCATTGACGCCAAAAAACCGTTTTGCATTTGTACTGGTGCATGAAATTGGAGAGCAGTGGCGCTTTGGTTTGGAGGGCTCTTACACAGGCCCTCAATCCAGGGATGGTGACAGCAAAACTCCCGGCTATTTATTTATGGCAGGGTTGATAGAAAGAAAATTTGGTGATGCTGTAAGTATTGTGCTGAATTGTGAAAACCTGCTGGACTACCGTCAAAGCAATCACGAAGCATTGTACACAGGCAGCATACTCAATCCAACTTTCAAACCTTTGTGGGCGCCTATTGATGGAAGGGTGATCAATCTTTCAGTCAGATGGAACTGGGCAAAGAAAAAATAAGGCTACAGTATTGCTACAGAATCGAGTTATTAATTACATCATCAAAAGCAAATAATATGAAAAAAATATTACCAGCCATTTTGCTTACTGCAATTTCAACAGGTATATATGCACAGCCTGCATTTAAAATAATCAACACTTTTAAAATAGCCAGCGCAGGCGGATGGGATTATATCGCAGTGCAGCCAAACACCAATAACCTGTATGTGTCTCATGGAACACAGGTAAATATTTTGGATAAAACAAATGGCGATTCGCTTGGTATAATATCCAATACTATTGGTGTACACGGTATTGCTTTTGTTCCTTCAATCAATAAAGGCTATACCAGCAATGGAAGGCTAAATAATGTAACTGTTTTTGATCTGAAAACTTTTGCCGTAAAAGACAGTATTGCTACCGGGCAAAACCCGGATGCAATTTTCTATGATACATTTTCAAAAAAAATTATTACCTGCAACGGACGCAGTAACGATGTTACTTTTATTGATCCTGTTAAAGGTAAAGTAGTGGCTACTGTTTCTGTTGGAGGCAAGCCAGAAACAGCCGTGAGCAATGGCGCCGGGAAAATATTTGTAAATGTGGAAGACAAAAACGAGATCGTGTTGATTGATGTAAACACATTTAAAGCAACGGCACACTGGTCGCTGCTGCCGGGTGAAGCACCTACAGGCCTGGCAATTGATACCGGCACCAAAAGATTATTTGCAGCCTGCGGTGATAACAACCTGCTGGTAATACTGGATGCTGAAAAAGGTACTATCGTTGATAAGATACCTATTGGTATGAATTGCGATGGTGCAGGTTTTGATGCTGTTTTAAAAAATATTTACACCTCCAATGGTGAAGGAACTTTGAGTATCATTCATGAAGATTCAAAAGATAAATTTACACTTACGGCAACGCTGCGTACTAAAAAGGGAGCAAGAACAATGACAGTGGATGAACAAACACATCAATTGTATCTGCCCACTGCAGACTTTGAACCCAGTGCAGGAAAAGAAAGACCTAAAATGATTCCGGGAACTTTCCAGGTGCTGGTGGTTGGAAAATAATTGCTGCGAAAACCTGGCAGGAAGCATCAGTACAGGAATGTGTTTTACATGTTACAAGCTTTTAAACACATACATACTTAATAGAGTAAATAAAATTTTCATGATCATCCAGGTTTAAAACTTATAAAAAAAGATAAGTAAATAGTTCCGGAAACATTACAACAATGGTACCTTTTAATTTAGAAAAAACTTTTTTTATATTACTATATAAAATTCCAAATAAAGAGAAGACTAAAATCTTCCCCAAAAACCGGAATAGTTTTAGAAACTTTCTTATTATGAAAATTGCAACTTATAATGTGAACGGCATCAATGGACGTTTGAATGTACTGCTTCGCTGGTTGAAAGAAACAGCACCGGATATTGTTTGCCTCCAGGAATTGAAATCTCCTGATGAAAAATTTCCTTTAAGTGCCATCAACGATGCCGGTTACAATGCTATCTGGCATGGACAAAAAAGCTGGAATGGTGTAGCGATACTTGCCCGTAATATGGAAATAGAAGAAGTAACGAGAACACTGCCCGGTGACCCTGAAGACATTCACAGCCGCTATATTGAAGCGGTGATAAACGGCATTGTGATTGGCTGCCTGTACCTGCCAAATGGTAATCCTGCACCGGGACCAAAGTTTGATTATAAACTGGCCTGGTTTAAACGGCTTACTACCCGGGCGGAAAAATTAATAGAAATGAAAATACCGGCGTTGCTTATCGGTGATTTTAATGTGATGCCAGCAGAGATAGATGTGTACAAACCCGAACGCTGGCTGGATGATGCTCTCTTCCGTATTGAAGTAAGAGAAGCATTTAAAAACCTGGTAGCGCAGGGCTGGACTGATGCCATCCGTCATCTTTATCCAAAAGAGATCATCTACACTTTCTGGGATTATTTCCGTAATGCATACGGAAGAAATGCAGGTCTGCGTATCGATCATTTTTTACTGAGCTCCCAATTAAAAAAGCGGCTAACCGCTGCCGGTGTTGACAAACAGGTAAGAGGATGGGAAAAAACAAGTGATCATGCACCGGTATGGATCGAACTGAACGATTAAGTATTACATAAGACCCGCCATTTCAAAAAAATATATTGATCACCTGTTTTCGGTGATAGTAGCATTAAGAACTCTTTTCCTTTCATCAAGGTATGGAGTATAATATTTTTTATAAAAGTCATTGCGGCTATCGTTATAGCTGGTGACAGCACCAAATAAATGCAACAATTTTACATAACACCAGGCAAGATCGAACTGATAAGGCAGAAAACCTGACCGGGCACTTTTGGGGTACAGGTGATGGTTATTGTGCCACTCTCCTGCTACATACCCCGGCCATAGCTGGTTAATAGACATATCCCGCCGGTTATGATCAATACCATCACGGCGCTGATCAGTGCCTTTGCCATGTCCTTCATAATTAAAAGTACGTACACCTGCTGCCCATATAAAAGCGCCTCCAAGTAAAGCACATACCAATGCCATACCGCCGCAAATGTAAAAAATAGCTATCCAGAAACTCCAGTTGAGCAACCAGTTTACCATGCTGCCAACTGGGCGTGCATAGGAACCCCATTTTTGATAACTGGAAAAGTTGTTGCCACTAAGGCCTGACCGTTTCATGAGCTGCTGTACCTGCCGGTAATTTTTTTCCGATAGATCTTTTGCAATAGGCTGGTGGTTTACATCTGCTAAAAAACAATATAGAAAACCGCCTTCTGCAAAATAAGGGTCACCGGGCTCATCGCTTTTAGCATGGTGTACATGATGCGATACTACATAGATTTCTTCCGGTATAATACTCAATACCAAATTTTTGGTAAAAAATTTCCACCAGCGGTTGCGGAAAGTAAAAGCACCATGGGTGCAGTAACGGTGATACCAAATGGTGCCATGTGTGCCCAATACGATCATGCCATAAACAAATCCTGCGGCAAGCATCCAAAGGCTAAAATATTTTGTAATGAATAAAATAAAAAAAGGAAGCAACATCAGCATTTTAGCCCAGCTAAAAAAAGGAAGCCAGTTTTTTTTATTGCTGAAAATATTTAATCTCGAAAAAAATTCTCTGAAGATCATTGAAGGAGTAGGTTTGCTAAAATTGCCGGAAGCATCTTTCCAGCCATAAGAAGGCGGCTGCAGCACATCGTCTAAAAAAGCCATTGGATTTTAAATTGTGGAATGCTAATGAAGGAATATACCTCACCAGTATCTAAATATAAGCTTTTTATCCGGCCCGGCAATGTTAAAGCTTTAAATTGTATATCGCAGAACAAAGGGGCAGCAGCTTTATTGTGATGGATTAAACTAAAAAAAAGATTAATAATTAATTGGGCAATAGAGTTACCTTCAAGCCTTTACTAAAATAATCATGAGTTTACTTAACCCTTTTTTAAAAGTTAAAAGATCTACTTTGCCCGGTTGCGGCAAAGGGCTATTTACAAAAATATTTATTCCAAAAGGTGTAATTATTACAGAGCACACCGGCAAAATCTCCAGCTTTAAGGATGTTGATTATGAAGGAAACAATCCATACATATTTTATGTAACCAGCAAGCATGTGATTGATTCAAGAAATCATCTGGATTCTATGGCACGTTTTGCAAATGATGCCAAAGGGCCTGAGAGAATAACAGGTTTTGTAAACAATGCAGAGTTTGTGGTGATTGAAAAAAGAGTTTTTATCGCAGCTAAAAAAGATATACTTCCCAATGAAGAGATCTTTGTTGGATATGGTAAAGAATACTGGGATGTGATGAAACAGAATTTGAATATTGTAAAAATATAATAGTGCCGCTATTCTTATATTTATTCTCTTCCTGGCTCACACATTAATAGAAAATATACAATTTGATTTTATGAAATATTGATTTGCTTTCGAATTTCTATTAAATAATATACTGTCCTAAAAGGCAACATGACTCCCGGCCTGAAATTATTGCTGCTTTAAATGGTAATTTCATCAATGCTTTTGCAAACACAATGGTGGTATCATAAATAGATGCAACGTTGTTTTTACACGATAACCCTGTTGTAATAATTGCAGGATACAATGTGCCCCAACAAACCCTGTTCCACCTGTAACCAATACCTGTGTGTTTGTTACCAGGCTTACAATTTTAATTTCATTTTTATAACACAAAGTTCAGTACAGGGCTATTTTTCAGCTTAGTTAAAAAGTCCCGTTTTTGTTCAGCTCAAATATTTTTTAAATTAACAGGTAGCCGGATGCAACATTCGTTCTTAAGTCATGTCCCTTGATATAGGGATGAATTAATCGTTTTAATCATTTAAAATAATCATCATGCAGGATCATAATAATAGGTGGGGGCTGGTAGCAAAAAAGCTGGCCGGTGAGGCTTCCGCAGAAGAATGTAAAAAGTTACAGGATATGCTGGATGACGACCCTTATTTAACCGCTTTAATGCTTGATCTGAGCAATTTATGGGGAACTTCGGTTAGCTCCGGCTCTACCGTTGCTGTTCCAGGAAAAAATTCATTTGAGAACTATGCATAGGAGAATTTAACGAATGGATTACAAAGCAGCAGAGCACAGGCTACAATTTTATTTTCCTGTAAAATCCATTAGCATAGTAACTGCAATACATATTACTGTAATTACAAGCAGCACAATTGTGAAGATATTTGATTCCTTTCTTTGTCGTTGTGTCATCATGCCGAAATATTTTACATGTAAAACCTGGCTGCAGGTATTGTTTCCTTTAATGGCCGTAGCGAAAAGATAGTTTTAATGGAGTGATGGTTATTCAAATAAGTATTGAAACTTTTTTAGGCGGCAGCAATGCTGATTTATCTTACGTCCTTGTTTTATCAGGTATCAATCTCTTCCCGTAAGATAATAATTTTCTTTTACACCCCGTACAATTTTATTTTCCCGGGATCACCTGGATGTGGAAATATCCTTCACAATACCATTTTAAAAACTGGCACAATTATGTATTTGTTTATACTATCACTTAAACTTACATATTATGAACAAAATATTGATTGCATTTGGTTCAGGCGTAGCACTTGCCTTATTGTTTGCCCCTGCAAGCGGAAAAGACACCAGGAGAAAAATAGCCGGAATGGGCAATGCCTGCAAGGAAAAATGGAACAACCTCACTGATAAGCTGGCCGATAAAATAGAAAGCATAAGAGATGATGTGGATGATATGGCTTACAATGCAGTGGAAAAAATTGAAGGTGTTCAGTTTGATACCGGTAACAGGAGCATTTAAACTTTACAGGTTGTATAATTATTTTCTCAGTAATACTTTTAGTGGGTATTTCACATGTACTCCATTGCCCTTTTTTAACCTGATGGCAGGGATCCAATGTGATTTTGTTCGAAACCGAAATTGAATTGAAGTAATAAATTGATTACGCTAAAAGCAATAAACAACTTGTTAAGGTTAAATCCATTGTTTTATCTTTCAATTACAAGCTATAACTTGCACTTCATGCGAAGCTTACTTCTTGCAATTGTTTTAATGACCGCATTGTCCTTACAGGCACAAATGATTGTGCCACTAACGGTAATGGATTATACCCACCGGACAACCCTTGCAAACATGCAGTTTATTAAGGACAGCACACCCAATAAAAAATGGTTTGTGAATACTTATACTGGTATTTACTCCGGTATTAATTTTTTTAAAGGAGGTAATGCCACTGTGCTGGCGGTTCCTTTGGGCATACAGCTTAACCGCAAGTTAACTGATAACTGGTATGCCTTTGCAGCCGTATCTGTAGCACCTGCCTACATTAGCTTCAATGGTTCTTATATGGCTCCTGTTAGCAATAAAACAGGCCAAAACAAAAACTTCTTCAACCCTTCCAGCCTCGGTATTTACTCAAGAGCCGAAATGGGACTTATGTATACAAACGAAGCAAAAACTTTCTCCATTTCCGGCAGCATTGGTATTGAAAAAAGCAGTTACCCAATAGCTCCATATTATCCCGTTAGTGCTAAAAGACTTGCTGCAGTTTATCCAAAGAACTAAGCCGGAATATTTGTATATTTTTAAAGCAACGTATTGTAACTTTAATATTGAAATACAGCTGCAGTATTAAATTGTAGCCATCAATTCAAAGATATAACTACACAATAGTGCCAACCACATTAAAAGTTATAATATCAAAGGCAATCATTCAGCATTCCAAAAATTGTGGTACCAATAATGATGCACATAAGGTTGGAAATAATTGTGCCATTGCAGCTGCATTAGTTGATATTTTTCCTGATGTTTGGGTTACCGGTTACCACATCTTTCCTTTTGGAGCAGAATATGAAAATGAACCCGGCTTAAGCATTCCCTTGCCATTAATAGCACAGCAGTTCATCAAACTATTTGATGGCTTTTATTTAACTCCCAAACTGCGGTTGTTACTGCCCGAATTTGACTTCACTATTGACATATCCGACGAAGTGATTGAGCAGATCAATATTGATGAAGTAAAAGTATTGATTGGAGAAAATAAACAGGAACACTGCTTAAAGCCTGCCTTTGCTTAATATCTTCCAAACATTTTCTATTTTTTTTAAAACATTTTATTGAAGGTTGCGATAGGTTGCGAATAATTAATTGATAATTATCAAACCGGTTTGTCAATTCTTTTGAATAAACTTGTAAACAAAATTTAAAGTTTGCCATGCCAGTTTCCAAAACTTACTGTCGCTTAGTAATTCACCAGTATCATCCTTATTTACTAATAGCTGCTCCCGGCTCCCGGAGATTTTTTTAAACCAATCAATCCTCTTAATAATAAAAAATGCATTCTACCACCACTCCTGTTTCGGTCTTTCCTGATTCCAAAAAACATTATCCTATACTTGATGGGCTTCGTGGGGTGGCTGCCGTTATGGTAGTTGCATTTCACCTGCTGGAGGCTCATAGTACCAGTAATCATGACCAGATTATGAACCACGGTTATATGGCGGTTGATTTCTTCTATGTGCTTTCTGGTTTTGTTATTGGATATGCGTACGATGACCGCTGGAATAAAATGACGTTGAAAAGTTTTTTCCGTCGTCGTTTGATCCGGCTTCATCCAATGGTGGTGATGGGCATGATTGTGGGGGCAATCACTTTTTATTTTCAAGCCTGTGGCTACTGGCCCGGTATCAGCCAGGTGCCTGTGTGGAAGATGTTGCTGGTGATGCTGATCGGCTTTACGTTGCTGCCTGTACCGCTGTCAATGGACATCAGGGGCTGGCATGAAATGCATCCGTTGAACGGTCCCGGCTGGTCACTTTTCTTTGAGTACATCGCCAACATTCTCTATGCACTTTTTATCCGTAAATTTTCTAACACAGCGCTCTCGGTATTGGTTTTTATAGCTGGCGTTGCCCTGCTGCACCTTGCGGTAACAGGGCCCAATGGTGATATCATTGGTGGCTGGTCGGTGGAACCAGGGCAACTCCGCATTGGTTTTACCCGGGTGATGTATCCATTCTTCGCCGGGCTGTTACTTTCCCGTGTAACCAAACCAACGAAGGTGAAACATGCCTTTTTGCTTTGCAGCATTATGATCATTATTCTCTTTTCGGTTCCAAGATTGGGTGGAACAGAACAGCTTTGGATAAATGGGCTTTACTGTGCCTTATGCATCATTTTCTTTTTTCCCCTGATTGTTTATTTGGGTGCAAGCGGGGACCCGGATAGAAAATATATATCCGGGATATCCAGGTTCTTAGGCGATATTTCTTACCCGATGTACATCACCCATTATCCATTGGTTTATATTTATACTGCATGGGTCACTGATAATAAAATCCCTTTGAGTAAAGCTTTTCCCGTAGCACTATTGGTAATCTTCTCCAGCATTACACTGGCTTATGCATGTTTAAAATTGTATGATGAGCCGGTACGAAAGTGGCTGCGCAGGCGCTTTGTTGCGAAAGCAATAAAATAATTGGCTATTGGGTAGCTACGGTTACAAACACAATTGCCTGACTGTAGAAAAGTCCGAAAAATTTCAGCTTATCATTATATTATTTTAAACAATATATTTTCGAAAACAGCAGATAGAAATATATTTATGCTTAATAGTTAGTAACCCGAACATATTACAAACTTTAAACGCATAATGAATAATACAGAAAATGAAAGGCTGGCAAATTCATCCAATAACAGGAACTGGAAAAAATGGGGGCCTTATCTTTCAGACCGGCAGTGGGGCACAGTAAGAGAAGATTATAGCCCGGAAGGAAATACATGGAACTATGTTAATCATGATCTTGCCCGCAGTTATGCCTATCGCTGGGGAGAAGAAGGCATAGCCGGTTTTTGTGATGCCGACCAGATCTTATGCCTGGCTCCTGCTTTCTGGAACGGAAAAGATTCTATCCTGAAAGAAAGGTTATTTGGATTGACCAATGGAGAAGGCAATCATGGTGAGGATGTGAAGGAATTATATTTTCAGCTCGATTCCTCTCCTACTCATTCCTACTGCAAATTTTTATACAAATATCCGCAGGATGCGTTTCCTTATATGCAACTGGTGCGGCAAAACAGGAAAGACCGTTTAAGCCCGGAATACGAATTATTGGATACTGGTATATTTAAGGATAAACGTTATTTTGATTGCTACATTGAATATGCAAAGGATGAGATCAACAATATCCTGATGAAAGTTACGGTGTATAACCGTGGGCCGGAATCTGCAACCATTCATGTATTGCCGCATTGCTGGTTCCGCAATTTCTGGAGGCACAATGCCCGGTTCACCAAGCCTGAAATTGTCTCTGTTTCACCCGGTTGCCTGCAAACCAGTTCTGCACGCAATGGCAGTTTTTTTCTCTATCACCAGGGTGGAGAACAATTATTCTGCGACAATGAAACCAACAACCAGCGGATGTATAACCGGCCAAATGATTCGCCATTTGTAAAAGACGGCATTAACAACTACGTCATCAACCAGGAAAAAACAGTCAATCCAAAAAAACAAGGTACCAAAGCAGCCATCTGGTTAAAAGAGAAGATCGAACCGGGTGCATCAGCAACTTTTAAGATAAGATTAAGCAAAAACAAATTAGAAGATCCATGGACCGGTTTCGATAATATTTTTTCCAGGCGCCAGTCAGACAGCAATCAATATTATGAGCACCTGACTTCAAAAAAATTATCACCGGCACACAAAACATTGCTCCGCAGTTCGCTGAGCGGTTTACTGTGGACCAAACAATTTTACTACCTGGATGTATTTAAATGGTTGTTTGGAGAACCCAATGAAACGCCGCCTCACCGTAACTATAAGCGTAACTATGATTGGCAGCACCTCACCTGCCGCAACGTCATTTCCATGCCTGATAAATGGGAGTATCCCTGGTTTGCGGCATGGGATCTTGCCTTTCATGCATCCACTTTTGTTCATGTTGATCCGGACTTTGCCAAGCAACAGTTGCTGGTAGTGTTACGGGAATATTATATGCATCCCAACGGACAAATTCCTGCTTACGAATGGAATTTCAGCGATGTAAATCCCCCGGTACATGCCTGGGGCGTTTGGTATGTTTTTGAAGCAGACAAGAAAAAAACAGGCGTTGCTGATTGGGATTTCCTGGAAAGGGCTTTCCAGAAATTGCTGATGAACTTTACCTGGTGGGTTAATCAAANGGATGCAAATGGAACAGATATTTTTGAAGGAGGCTTTCTTGGTTTGGATAATATTGGTGTGTTTGACAGAAACCATATGCCGCCCGGTATAAAGAAATTGCAGCAGGCAGATGCAACCAGCTGGATGGCGATGTATGCCATCAATATGTTACGCATGTCGCTTGAACTGGCAGAGCATAACCAGGCTTATGAAGAATCGGCGGCCAAGTTCTTCCGGCACTTTTTAAATATCGGATGGGCCATGCATCATATCGGCAAAAAGGATATTTCCCTGTGGGACGACCAGGACGCATTTTATTATGATGCCATTCAGTTTGAAAATGGCAGCAGTCAGCGTTTGAGGATACGGTCATTGGTAGGCATTATTCCCCTGCTGGCCGTAGAGATCATGCACAAAGATATATTTGAAAAATTGCGGCAGTTTAATACCCGGCTGCAGGTAATCCGGTTAACCAGGCCAGATCTTACCAGGATCATTTCAGATATTGAAAAAAAGAACAAGGATGGCAATTATTTATTTGCTATCATGATTGGCGACCGGCTGGAGCACCTGCTAAAAAGATTATTGGATGAGGCGGAGTTTCTATCAGGTTATGGAATACGATCCCTTTCAAAAGTGCACCAGGACAAGCCTTATATATTTGGATACCAGGGCAGCCATTATACCATCCAGTATGAGCCGGGAGAAAGTTCCAGTGCTATGTTTGGTGGCAATTCCAACTGGCGGGGACCTATCTGGTTTCCTTTAAATTATTTGATCATTCATTCCCTCCGGAAATATTATCAATATTACGGCGACACATACACGTATGAGTTCCCGACCGGATCAGGCAACAAACTGAACCTGAAACAAATTGCCAATGAGCTCACCAAAAGATTGCTGAAAATATTTGAACGGAATGACGAAGGGCAATACCAATATCATCCTGCCAATGAAACTCAATGGGCCGATGATCATTTTAAAGAACATCACCTGTTCTATGAATTTTTTCATGGTGATACCGGCCAGGGTTTAGGAGCCTCTCATCAAACCGGGTGGACTGCTTTAATTGCAAATTTATTGCTGGAGATGGATGAAGAATAAATTTTTTATGATGGATTTATTATTGATGTCACCTTCAATATCATCCTATCATTAAACATCGTATGGTCTTTGACTGATAAGCCAGGTTCACTTGCAACCATACTGCAAACATTTATTCATTTCAAAGACTGTTCATTGCTTCGTTCAAATACCTTTGCCGCAATTTTTAACTGGGCAAATATTTTAGCGCATGTTGAACCTGAAAGAGATCAGTAAAAAAATAATAAAGGGTGACTTCAGCAGTCTTTTAAATTTTGGTAATGGTAATAAAAATGTGCACCCTACCGAAGCAGCAAAAATGCTGGATGCTGTGCCACCGGAAGCGGCTTTAAAAGCGTACCGTTCCTTATCAACCACTACCCAAACAAAAGTTTTTCCATACCTGGATGTATTTTTACAAAAGAAAATTGTGAAGACGATAGCGTCATCGAGGGCGGCATTTATTTTAAACCGGTTAAGTTCTGATGACCGCATCGCTTTTTATTCATCATTAAAGGGAGTTGAACGGTCAACCCTGTTGAGTTTATTAAATGAAAAAAACAGGGATGCGGTACATCATATACTGGGCTATCCTGATAACAGTGTGGCAAGGCTGATCAATACAGAATTTGCTACCATCAATACAGAATTAACCATTGCAGATGCAATCGAACACCTGTACAAAAATCATAAGGATACGGAAACCGCCAATGTAATTTATGTAGTGGATCATGATGGTAAATTGATAGATGATATTCCCGTACGGCGGTTTATATTGAATGATCCTTCAAAAAAAATAGCAGATATTTTAGATGGCTTTTGTGTAAGCCTGAAAATGACCGATACAAAAGAAGATGCGGTTGCAAAATTTAAGGAATACGACCGTGTTGTATTGCCCGTAACCAATACCGAAAATATTTTGCTGGGGGTGTTAACAGTGGATGATGTACTGGATGCAGCAGAACAAAGAGACACCAAAGAAATTCACAATTTCGGTGGTGTGGAAGGACTGGATCATCCCTATGTAAAAACAACTTTCTTTTCACTCATAAAAAAAAGAGCTACCTGGCTCATCGTTTTATTTGTGGGTGAGATGCTTACCGCAACAGCAATGGGTTACTTTGATGCAGAGATCTCCAAAGCAGTAGTACTGGCATTGTTTGTTCCGCTGATCATTTCAAGCGGTGGCAACAGTGGTTCACAGGCGGCCACGTTGATCATACGTGCCATGGCATTAAAAGAATTAACCATCAAAGACTGGTGGTTCGTAATGCGAAGAGAGCTATTATCGGGACTAACGCTGGGGTTTATACTGGGCACAATTGGTTTTATACGCATTGCCATCTGGCAAAACCTTCACCTGTACAACTATGGCGAACACTGGTTTTTACTGTCACTCACTATTTTCTTTTCCCTTATCGGTATTGTAATGTGGGGTACATTAAGTGGTTCTATGATACCCATTGTTTTAAAGAAGGTCAAATTGGATCCCGCCACTTCATCAGCACCACTGGTTGCTACATTGGTAGACGTTACAGGGCTGGTTATTTACTTTTCCATTGCAGCCATTATTTTAAAAGGAACGATTCTGTAGATATGGATGACTACTTATTATTTTATTATGAGCAATTCTAAAAACAAAAATTGATACCCTGCATACAACAAACACTGTGGCCAGTACACGTATTTGCAATAAGAGGACATATTGAATTTTAAAAAACTTATGGAACATCATCACGAAGGACATCATCATCACCACGGCAGTGCAGAGATCACCAGCCTGAATAAAGCATTTATCATTGGCATTATTCTTAACCTGGCGTATGTGCTGGTGCAGGTAGTGATTGGATTAAAAATAAATTCACTGGCTTTGCTGTCTGATGCAGGACATAATTTTTTAGATGTAGCCGGGCTTGCACTGGCAATGCTTGCATTCAAATTAACTAAAAGTAAAAGCACCGAAAAATACACATATGGTTATCACAAAGCTTCCATCCTCATCTCTTTCTTAAATGCAGTGATATTGCTGATCTCGGTGGGTGCTATTGCTTATGAAGCAGTTTGGCGCTTTAAGTATCCGCAGGAGTTGCCGGGCAAAACAATCGCCATCATCGCTGCTATCGGCATTGTGATCAATGGTGTTTCTGCTTTTATGTTCTTCCGGGATAAGGAACATGACATCAATGTAAAGGGTGCCTTTCTTCATTTGCTGTCGGATGCATTGGTTTCGCTTGGACTGGTAGCTGGAGGAATTATTATTTACTATACCAAATTGTATTGGATAGACCCGTTGCTGAGTATCATCATCGCTTTTGTAATTATTGCCAGCACCTGGAAACTGTTTAAAGACAGCCTTCGACTTTCATTGGATGGAGTTCCCTCAAATGTGGATATTGAAAAGATAAAAGACGCTGCAATAAAAATAACAGGCGTAATCAATATACATCACCTGCATGTATGGGCCATCAGTACAACAAAGAATGCTATGACGGCACACCTGTTATTGGAAAATGGTTTAACCATGCAACAGATCAGCAATATAAAAAAACACCTGAAACATGAACTGGAACATTTGAATATTCATCATGCCACCTTAGAAACAGAATCCGGCGAAAAAGATTGTAAAGAAGATGGTTGCGATGCACCAACCCTGGTCATTTAAAGCTGCATGGTTTTTTGATTGAACTCATTGAGATATCCTTCAATCCGTTTGGTAAGCATTTGCTGCAGGCTGGATATATTGTCAATCGTTTCCTTAAACTCATCTATCAATCGTAAGGCGATTTGCACCAGTTCATGTTTAAGTGTATGTGCATACTGTCCGCTTAATTGCTGAAATACGTTTTCATCTCCTTCCCTGTCCAGCGTATTGCTTGCCTGTTTAAATTGCTGGAACCACCAGGCAAACAGCCTGTCTGCACTATTTTCAAACGCTGTCATTATTATCTCCGAATTTGTATGCATAAAAAATGCCTTTAAAAGGAACGTTCATTTATGCAAATATGGTCCAGCCTGTCCATGTTGCGGTAAATATCATTACTCAGTTCTTTCAGTTTTTCAGAATATTTAGATACCNCTCTTTTTATTTCAATTTCTGTTTGTACCAGCAACAGGGACTGGGATATAAAATTGATCTGCTTTTTTAATGCGATGACCCTTTCTCTTGGGATAACTGTATTACCCGGTTCTTTAAAATTTTTATAGGTGGCATTTCCTGTATAGTGTGCTACAAAAGTGGATGCATCAGCAGTGTCAGCAACCTGTATAAAACCTGCTTTAATTGCGATCTTTTCAGAAGCCATCAAAAATATTTTGTCGATTGCATGCCGGTCAAGTGTGAGTCTTTGCGCTCTCCTGTATTGAAATATATGCGGCAAAATAATTTCCTGCAGCGCCTTTGGCAAATGTCCCTGCCGGCGGTGTTCTTTTAATACCATCCAGTGAAGATTCTCACCTGCATCCAGCACTGCTGCCACATACTGCTCTTTGTCGTTTTTGATGCAATAGATCTTTTCCGGTTCATAACCCGCCAGTTCGTGGCATGGTTTTGCCGCCCATACTTTTCCATATTCAACCAATGGTGACAATGCTGTTAAAAAAATAAGTTCCTGTTCATGACGGGTATTTAGTTTTTTAATCAGGTTCTCCAATTGTTCATATGTCATCATAGAAAATGTTTGAATGCGGTAAAAGAAATAAGAAGCTGGAAGGTTTGCCAGTGAAAGCAACTGCAACTTAAGGGTTTTATTTGAGGTGCTCATCAATTTCTATGAAAGCACCACCAACAGGTCCGGCACCATAAAAAAATAATCACGGTCGCCAACAATTTAGTCTCAATTTTGTAATGGTAAATTTTAATCAATAAAAAAACAAACAATATGATAAAGGCAAAAGGCTATGCAGCACAATCCCCCGAAACAGATTTGGCGCCGTGGAGTTTTGAACGGCGTGAACCCAAAGAACATGATGTACAATTTGATATTTTGTATTGTGGTGTTTGCCACAGCGATCTTCATCAAATTAAGAATGATTGGTTCCCCGGAATTTTCCCAATGGTACCCGGTCATGAGATCGTAGGTAAAGTAGCAAAAGTAGGCAGCCATGTAAAAAAGTATAAAGTGGGCGACCTCGTAGGCGTAGGTTGCCTGGTAGACAGTTGCCGCACCTGCGAAAATTGCGGGGAAGGTTTGGAACAATACTGTTTAAACGGCAGCTCTCAAACTTACAATGGTTTGGAACAGGATAAGAAAACACCTACCTATGGCGGCTACTCAAACACCATTGTAGTGCATGAAGATTTTGTGCTAAGCATTAGTGATAAACTCCACCTGCCTGCAGTGGCTCCATTGTTATGTGCAGGCATCACCACCTATTCGCCATTGAAATACTGGAAAGTAGGTAAGGGACATCAACTGGCTGTAGTAGGCCTCGGCGGGCTTGGGCACATGGCAGTAAAATTTGGTGTTGCATTTGGTGCAGAAGTTACAGTGCTGAGCACTTCTCCCGAAAAAGAAAAAGACGCCAAAGATCTCGGCGCACACAAGTTTGTAGTAACAAAAGATGAACAGCAGTTTAAAGCCGTAAAAGGGAAATTTGATTTTATCCTGGATACCGTATCTGCAAAACATAACATCAACGACTACCTTGGATTGTTAAGAACAAATGGTGTGATGATCTGTGTAGGCGTACCTTCAGAACCATCGCCAATAACAGCTTTCGCAATCATTGACGGAAGAAAGAGCCTGGCCGGTTCCGGTATTGGCGGTTTGCCTGAAACCCAGGAAATGCTCGACTACTGTGCTGAACACAATATCGTTTCGGATATAGAAATGATCGACATGAAAGACATCACTGCTTCGTATGCACGCATGGTAAAGGGTGATGTGAAATACCGGTTTGTAATTGATATGGCAACTCTGTAAAAACAGGCTTTGTTTATAAACAAAGTTCTGTGGCATGAGTTCTAAAAAAATAACCTTGCATTGCTGCAAGGTTATTTTTATAATTATCTATCTACTGTAAGTCTATTTTTAAAACTGGCAACAGTTGCCAGTTTTTCAAGCTCCCAAAGCTTTTTTTGCAAACAGCAGGCATTTCTTAACTTCCTTCACTGCATCTGAGCCGGCTGGAATTGCATACTCCAGTTCAACAGAAACCGGAATATCATATTTCTTTTCTTTTAAAAGTTGTAGTATGGCAGGAATAGGAGTATCACCTTCGCCCCACGGCATATTGCTGCCACCTTTATCTTTTGTTTTGCGGTCTTTCAGGTGCATGGATGTTATACGGTCATGCTTCGCCTGTATCAATGCAAGTAAAGTTTCGGATGTATTATTGCCACCTGCTGCAATGTAATGACCGCAATCCAGGTTCATAGAATTATATGGTGACTGGCCCAGGGCAGTATCCCATGCAGTATCTGTGGCCTGTGTATGTGCATGATAACCGATATACACTTTGTGCTTTGAAGCCAATGCACCCAGGCGCTGGGAATGTGAAGGATCACCAGGTAGTTCAACTGTAACAGAATTTGCCCCTAAAGTTTTTGCAACCCTGAGTGCATATTCAATTTCCGCATCCGTGTTTTTAGTATTCAATGCATCGGGCTTAAAAGCATAAATACTTACACCTGCTTTGCTGAACATATTTTTTACTTCAACAAATTTATCCATCGCCACAGCAGCACGCCACTCCGCAACCTTGTTTTTATCTTCCGGTTTACCTGCATATTTTTCTACCGCATCACCCATCAGTTCAACAGCACTGATACCACTGTCTGTAACATACTGAAGGATCTGTTCAATACTGCCCGGCAAATCCCTGTAAGAATAAGTGATAACACCCACCTGTACCCCAAAAAATCTGGAGTTAAGTTTTTCCTGGAAAATTTTAGATTCTGAAAATGCAGAGCGACCGGCAAACAATAATCCAACTGAAGCAACAGAACTGTTCACCAAAAATGAACGGCGGGAAACTGAATTTTTATTTTTCTTACTATATGGCATATGCATTTTTTAAAAGTGAATGATTACTAAGTTAAGTATTTGTGGTAAATCGAACCTTTGTTTTTGTTACGCAATTGCAGTTTAAGGTAGACTATTTAATAGTGGATGAGGGGAAACAACTTTTATATTCAAAGGCAATAAAGAGCAACTGAAAAATGCACCTGGATTTTTAATATGTAAATAAATAACAGCTTTCTATTGCATTCTGAAAAAAAACACTCTATATTTATTCCTGTACTTTTTCTATTCTTTAATAAATTTTATTTCTTCATTTTTCCCCGCAGTAAATGAGCAATGTGTTGTACATTTTTTAAAGAACAACCGCTTATTTATCCCCTGATCACAAGATCATCATAGTTATGACAGTATTCGTATGTATGGCTTAACCCATTAACAAATGCCGGAATCTATTCAATTCTTATAATCTGTCAATAGGCGCAGGACGGCGATAGCATTGTACGTCCTGTTCAATACAGTATTCGCTAAGTATACCTCCCACAATTACAAGTTTAAAGGAGTATGCCGAAAATCCTTTTGCAGAGTAGGCAAATAAAAATATTTTTATGGGTATATCAATTAAAGTAAATGATGCATTTATTCGCTGGCGTTTAATACCAACTGTGCGAATTCTGATTGTTGTAGACGGTTTTATTGATATTGGTAATGCTGACTTTGGTTTGGGGAAAGTTATTGACACCCTTGAAGGCGAAGATTTTTATTCAAACGTAAGGTTCAGTATTACTGGAGCCACACGGGCAGGCACGCAAAATACTAATCCCTCTGCTACCAGTAAGCAATTCAGGTACACCGGGTTTAAGTTCAATATGCCGGGATTTAATATCAATGATTATCACCAGGTATGGTTTTTTGGGTTTGATCCGGGCAATGATGCAAGCCCTAATGACGCCAATATAGATACAATCGACGCTATGTTTAATCCTAACCCTTTAAATGATCCGGCTGAAATTAATATATTAAGTACCTGGATGAATGCCAATAAAGGAGGAGTTTTAGCAATGGGAGATCATCATTACCTCGGTGCCTCTTTATGTTCCAAAATACCCAGGGTAAGAAAGATGAGACGCTGGACAAATGCAGACCATGTTCCTTCTATCAGTGGACCAGACAGGCACGATACTAACCAGGATAAAACAGGATCAGGCGTTATACCTTTCAATGCACAGTCTGATGATGTACCCCAGCAAATTGAAGTATTGAAAAAAAGATACGCACAAAATATTTTTACAATCAAAGCTATACCTCACCCGATACTTTGTGGTGCAGATGGAGCTATTGATATATTTCCGGATCACCCGCATGAAGGGGAAGTTTTGGGAACTTTATATGATACAGGTACTGGTGGCACACCGGTTAGCCTTACAGGCAATTATCCCGGTGCTACACCTGAATTTCCTGGTAATATATCTGGTCCTGGTAAGCCGGAGCCTCAAATCATTGCATTGGGTCACCCGGTCAACAATCCACGTCATGATAAAAATCAAATTTCAAATCCACTCAATCCATCACATACAAACAGCAGTGCTCCGTTTGGCCTGGTAAATGTATACGATGGAGAACAGGCAGGTGTTGGCAGAATCGTTACAGATTCTACCTGGCATCATTGGTTCAATGTAAATTTAACAGGCCTTGACACTGCTGCAAGTGCAGATAAATACCGTAAAATTCAAAACTATTATACCAATGTTGCTGTTTGGTTATGCAATGAAGGATTAAGGCACAGTATACTTACTACCTGGATATGGGAATACGTGATTCGTGAATTTGACCCGATGCATTTTTCAAGACACGACTCTATCTGGAGACTTGGTCTTAATGCAAAAGATGTGTTAGGCCGCACTGCTTCGCAATGCACAGGTTATGAATTTATACTGATTTATATCCCCCGTCTTATTGAGAAATTTGAAATACCACATAAGTCGCCTTGTTTTACCTGTCCGCCTATTGATATTTTTGAAATTGCAATACTGGGTGGAATTATGAAACAATTAATTCCTTTGGTAGAAAAATATCGCATACCCGAAAAGTTTAGCCGGCAGCATATCAACGTGAAAGAAATTAACGATGCGGTACAAAAAGGAATCGCTGGTGGTTACGAAGAATTGCTTGCTACTTTTGAAGAATCTATGGAACGCACTGCTGCATTATTTAAAACAGTCAAGAAAGGTTTAAGAAAAGAACCGCTGAACCTGCAGGTAGAATTAAATACGGTGGCGCTTAAAATTGAAATTGAATCGATATCATTTCATTCACCTCTTTTTGGTGAGCTGATTAATGATCATAAAGAAACATTCATTGCCGTTTCAATATCCAATGGATTTAACAGGATAAATAAAGAACCAATCAAAATATATTTAAAAGAACGGAATAGTAACAAATCGGGCGACCTGCATTTTAAAACAAATGCTGTGATAATGGATGATGTATTCCAGGATGGTGAAATTTTACTGATTGAATTTTACCTGGATGACGAGTTATACAATGAGCGCAATAAGATCTATGAAACAACTTTATCCGGCGATGTAAGAAATTGGGCAGGGTTACATACCATAAATGCAAACACTATAACCCAACAAAATGTCCCTGTGGTTGTAAGGATGCAGGTAACAGAATCTTCGCAGAAATAATTAAAACAGTTTTCCTGGATAAAATCCTAACCTGGTTTGTAAAAGTAGCAAACCAGGTTTTTTATGTTTATGCTGTTATGAAAACTCCATACCAGGTTTTTTAAAGAGTGAGACTACTTTAACGAACTATCACATGATTTGCTTTACCTTATACTGTTTCAAAAAATCATTGAGCATCTACGGTGCTATTTATTTACTGGTAAGCATCATCTTCCCTTATACCCCTTCCACAACCATTCCAGTGCTTCAGGTAATGTCTGCTGCCGCACATTAAAACTTACGTGTGCTGCATTGCGGGCAAAAATAAACTGGTACTGGTAGCCTTTGGCCGCAAGTACCCTTGCCATATTTTCATTCGCAACCACCCAGTCGTGCATGTTGTCGTGCATTACATTGGAATTTAAAAGATCCCGGTCCCCTACTTCCATCCAGATACGGAGTGGCTTTACAGTGCTTTCCGGGATCAAATGTTCATGGAATTCCCATGCACCATGTGCTGTTGCAGGGTTATAGGGAGATTGTTCTAGCGAAAACCCCGCCGAGACAAAAAGCTTTAGCCATGTTATAACTCCAGCGTATGATTGTTTCTGCCGGCATAATCATTAAAATAATTCACAAACGCTTTCGCTCCAAAAGCAACACTGTAATTATTCCCAGTGTATAAGCCAATAAATCTAACCATGCAAAGCCATAACCAATTACTGTTTTGGCTATGATGTTTTTCTCAAGGCCCAGCCTGTCTACTATGTGAATGTATTGCAGCAATTCAATTAAATACGAAAACAACAATACAGCAATTGCAACTTTTATAACCGGGGCTTTCAATATTGTTCTAACTGCACAATAGATCAATATTACGACCAGGTAATCCCCGCCGTAAGGTCTTACAAAAGCATCACGAACAAACAAAGCGATGAACACTTCAATAATAAACAGTGCGATAGTAAACAACAAGAATTTTATATTGAATGTGAGCATCAGGTTTGTAATAGCAGGTATTTTCGTTATTAAAAGTCTA
>JGI24806J26614_1000019_pt1 | contig 23428 bp, 16 predicted proteins | sample Kansoi200umMDA_FD_26614 | JGI IMG/M metagenome (IMG submission 26614)
CACTTGTAGAAAATATATTTTCTTATATTTACTTTGAACACTATGAAAAAAAATCAGACTCTCCTGCTATTTCTCCTGCTAGTTGTAGCTTTTAACACTGGCAGCGCCCAACAGTCAATTGTGGATTCGTTAAAAATTGCTTTAAACCGTGCCGGAAATGATACAATGCGTTGTAATATTCTAAACCAAATGGTTGAAGCAGAATCAAATGATACTATATGGCCAAAATATAATTTGGAATTAAAAAGTATTGCCGAAAAAAATCTTAAAGAAGGAACGTCTCCGATCTTCGAAAAAGTCTATTTGAAATATTTAGCGTCCGCAATAAATAATATTGGTTATCAATTTTCGGGAAATGGAAAAATGCAGGAAGCAATTGAAAATTATAAAAAATGCATAGAGATACAAAAAAAAATTAACGACAAAAAGGGCTTAGCAACTACATTGATTAGCCTGGGAAATTCCTATAGGAGAATAGGTGACAATATTAATGCTTTGAAATACTATATAGAGAGTCTTGATTTAAGTAATGAAATAAACGATAAAGAAGGGGAAGCTGACGCTTTGTATTTTGTAGGATGGACATATGACGATCAGGGAGATGTTTCAAAAGCTTTAGAATATTATAATCGCAGTTTGAAAATTCAGGAGCAAATTAACAGTAAAGATGGAATGGCCCGTGCCCTGAATAACATTGCATATATATATAATAATCAAGGCGACATTAAGACAGCTATTGAATATTATTTAAAAAGTTTAAAAATATATGAAGAAGCTGATAATGTTTTGGGAATAGCATCAGCATTAAATAATATCGGGAATATATATTACAGGAAGGGAGATCTACCTAAAGCTAATGAGTATTATAATAAGAGCTTTTTGAAATTTAAATCAATTCATGATAAATCCGGAATAGGGTATACATTAAACAATTTAGGGAATGTTTGGAATAAACAGGGAGATCTTGTAAAAGCTTTAGAATATTATAATAATAGTTTAATTATCAGAACTGAAATACAGGATATGCAAGGCGTATCAGTAAGCAGTTCTAACGTGGGTGAAATTTATTATAAACAAAATAATCTGGCAGAAGCTCAAAAGAAATGTTATTATGGCTTACGCATTTCGCAAGAGATCGGTTATCCCGAAGGAATAAAAACGGCTTCCGGCCTTTTATATAAAATTTATGAAAAGCAAAAGAAAGGAATGGAAGCATTGGAAATGCATAAATTATATATCCAAATGCGTGACAGTATAAATAATATAGCCACCCAAAAAGCAGTAATAACTCAATATGCTAAGAATGTTTATGAAAAAAAGTTTGCAGCAGACAGTGTTCGCACAGCAGAGGAAAGAAAGCTTACAACACTTCAGCTAAAGCAGGAAAAAACGCAGCGCTATTCCTTGTATGGCGGTTTGGCTTTGGTCTTATTGTTTTCAGGATTTGTATTTAACAGATTTAAAGCATCTCAAAAACAAAAACATATTATTGAAAAACAAAAAGATATTGTTGATGAAAAACAAAAAGAAATTCTTGAAAGTATTACTTACGCCAAACGATTACAGGACGCAATACTTCCGCCTCTGGAATTTATAAGCAAACATCTACCTGATAATTTTATTTTCTATAACCCTAAAGATATTGTGGCGGGNGNTTTTTATTGGGCTGAAAAAGCGAATGATCTTTTTTTTATTTCAGCTGCTGACAGCACAGGACATGGTGTGCCTGGGGCAATGGTGTCAGTGGTTTGCAGTAATGCACTGAACAGAGCTGTTAAAGAATTTAATTTAACAGATACAGGTAAAATACTTGATAAAACTAGAGAGTTAGTTTTGGAGACTTTTGAAAAAAGCACTGATGAAGTTAAAGACGGAATGGATATTTCGCTGTTATGCATTGACAATAAAAATAAAAAAGTGTTTTGGAGCGGAGCTAATAATCCGTTATGGTTTATTCATAATAATGAACTAAAAGAAATTAAAGCAGACAAACAATCAATCGGTAAAACAGATAATCCAACACCGTTTACAACTCATCAGATAAATTATGAGAATAACATGACCTTTTATTTATTTACAGATGGTTTTGCCGATCAGTTTGGTGGGCCTAATGGTAAAAAATTTAAGTATAAACAATTCTCAGAATTATTATTAAAGAACTGCGATAGAAAACTCCAGGATCAGGCTAATGTTCTTAATAACACATTTATGTCATGGAAAGGAAATCTTGAGCAGGTTGATGATGTTTGTGTTATCGGAATTAAATTATAAAAAAATCGATCGGTAAAATGATCCTTTTTTAACTGATTTTTATTCCGCTGAATCGAATTTAGCATAATAGTAGCCCAAGTTCTATAAAATGCTCATCAATACAATAAAATCATTAAATTTGTAATCCAAAAAAACATACAGAATGAGAACAATTGAATTTCGTGAAGCACTTCGTGAGGCAATGAATGAAGAAATGCGCAGAGATGAGAAAATATTTTTAATGGGTGAAGAAGTTGCTGAATACAACGGTGCATATAAAGTTAGTAAAGGCATGCTTGCTGAATTTGGAGAAAAGCGTATTATTGATACTCCTATTGCAGAGCTTGGATTTGCTGGTATTGCAGTAGGCGCAGCAATGAATGGCTTACGTCCGATCGTTGAATTTATGACATTTAATTTTTCATTGGTAGCGATCGATCAGATCATAAATTCTGCTGCGAAAATGAAAAGTATGAGTGGTGGGCAGTTTGGTTGCCCGATGGTTTTTCGTGGTCCTACAGCTTCTGCGGGAATGCTAAGTTCACAACATTCACAAGCATTCGAAAACTGGTTTGCAAACTGTCCCGGTTTAAAGGTAGTTGTTCCATTTACTCCTTATGATGCAAAAGGTTTATTAAAAGCGGCTATCCGTGATAATGATCCGGTGATCTTTATGGAGAGTGAACAAATGTATGGTGATAAAGGTGAGGTTCCTGAAGGTGAATATATTATTCCAATTGGTGTTGCTGATATTAAAAGAGAAGGAAAGGATGTTACAATTGTTTCATTTGGAAAAATCATGAAACAAGCTTTAGCAGCCGCAGTAGAACTTGAAAAAGAAGGAATAAGTGCTGAGGTAATCGATCTTCGTTCAGTTCGCCCGATCGATTTTAATGCGATCATTAATTCAGTGAAAAAAACAAACCGATTAGTAATAGTTGAAGAAGCTTGGCCATTAGCTTCTATATCTTCTGAGATAACATTCAAAGTTCAAAAAGATGCGTTTGATTATTTAGATGCTCCAATTTTACGTGTTACTTGTGCAGATGTTCCTTTACCATACGCACCAACATTAATTGAAGCTTCATTACCAAATGCAGCGCGTGTTATAAAAGCTGTAAAAGAAGTGATGTATGTAAAAAAATAATAGGTCGAATTAATTTGATCAGAAAAAATCCCCTTTCAGCAATTGCTAAAAGGGGATTTTTATTCGAGGCCATTTTGTTTATTTAACAATCGTGACAGTTCCAATATATTTATGCTTCTTATCTTTATTATCTGTTAATTTAACCACATATACATAAACATCCTGTTGTGCAACCTCTGCACCATTATTAGCTTTTCCATTCCAGTGTTTATTAATATCATCGGTGTAAAATATCATGTTTCCCCAACGATCATAAATTACCATTTCGTATGTTTTAATAAAATCACCTTTTCCATAAAAATCATCATTGATGCCATCATCATTAGGTGAAAAAGCATTCGGAATGAAGAATGTAAATTCAGGATCAATTACGATACAATAGTTAAAAGTGTCCTTGCATCCTTTATTACTTGTAACGATCAGATCAGCACAATAAGTCCCAACATCGGAAAAGGTATGTGATGGATTTTGTAAAGTACTTATACTGTCAGTTCTTGCAAGCATATCACTGAAATCCCAATGCCAGCCATTAATGATGCCTGGTGAAGCAATAGTTGATTCATCGGTATATTGAACAGTAGGAGAAAGAATACTCGTAGAAAGTGGTGCAGAAAAACTTGCAACAGGATTCGGATACACTGTTATTACATAAGGAATAGTACTAGTTGCAAAACATCCTGCGGCAGTAGTATCAGTGATAGTAACAGTATAAGTTCCAGCAGTAAAACAATGCGAGGGTGTTTGTCCTAAACCCGGAGCAGTAGATGAAGCATCTCCGAAATTCCAGCTCCATCCGGTAATAGAACCGGAAGAAACAGTTGAAGCATCAGCAAAATTAACACACAGCGGATCACAACCGGAAGTCGGACCTGAAGTAATTGCCGGGCTTGGCAAAGGATTTATAACAACAGTAACCGGTTTAACATCAATACAACCTGCTGCAGTAGTGGTTTTTATGTAATATGTTCCACTGGTCGGAATTGCATTTGGCGATGTTAATGTTGCCGTTGCTGCTGCATCGGTCCAGTAAGATAATGATCCAAGACCGGTACTGCCTGAAGTTACAGCAGGTGCAGTAATGTTAACTGTGTTGCCCTGACAGGCAGGATTAGGATTGGTAATTACTAAAACAGGTAATGGATTAATAGTTACAAGTACCGGTTGTATATCAGTACATCCGGCAGCAGTGGTTGTTTTGATATAATATGTTCCGCTGGTTGCAACCGCATTCGGCGAAGCTAAAGCAGAGCTTGCAGCAGCATTTGTCCAATACGATAAAACGCCTCCCCCTAAACTACCAGCTGTTACATTAGCAGCAGTAATATCTATCGTACCCGGAGCGCAAACCGCTGCAGGATTAGTAATAACAAGAGCCGGCTTAGGATTAATAGTAACGTTCACAGGTTTAACATCTGTACATCCTGCCGCAGTTGTAGATTTTATATAATAAGTACCACTTGTTCCAACCATCGTAGGTGAAGCTAATGAAGATGTTGCAGCAGCATCGGTCCAATATGATAATGTTCCTCCACCTGTACTTCCTGCAGTAACAGCTGATGCAGTAATGTCAATGGTTCCCGGTGAGCACACAGCAGCTGGATCAGTGATTGCAAGGACCGGTAAAGGATTAATAGTAACGATCACAGGTTTAATATCAAAGCATCCTGCTGCAGTGGTAGTTTTTATATAATATGTTCCGCTGGTTGCAATGGCATTAGGTGAAGCTAAAGAAGAAGTTGCTCCTGAATTGGTCCAGTAGGTTAATGTTCCACCCCCGGTACTTCCGGCAGTCACAGCAGCAGCAGTGATGTCAATAGTTCCCGGAGAACAAACAGCAGCAGGATCGGTAATACTTAAAACAGGAGTAGCATTGATAATTACAGTTACAGGCTTACTATCCTTACAAGAGCCAACAGTACTCACTATATAATATGTTGCACTATTAGAAACAGCATTTGGAGAAGCCAATGGATTAGTAGCACCAGGATCTGTCCAATAAGTTAAGATGCCGCTTCCTGTACTTCCCGCAGTAATTGCAGCAGCGGTAATATCAACAGTTAATGGCGAACAAACACCTGCAGGATTGGTGATGGTAAGAGATGGTGTAGGACTAATGGTCACAGTGATTGGTTTGACATCCGTGCAACCCGCAGCAGTAGTAACTTTAATATAGTATGTTCCACTTGTAGCAACAGCATTAGGTGATCCTAATGATGAAGTTGCACCGGCATCAGTCCAATAAGTTAATGTACCGGTTGTACTTCCTGCTGTTATTGCAGCTGTTGTAATATCAACTGTTCCCGGAGCACATACTGCAGCCGGATCAGAAATAACAAGCGTTGGTTTAGGATTAATAGTAACATTCACCGGTTTCACATCAGTACAACCTGCTGCAGTGGTGGTTTTGATGTAATATGTTCCTGAAGTTGCAACAGCATTAGGCGATGTTAAAGACGAAGTAGCAGCAGCATCTGTCCAATAGGTTAATGTTCCGGCAGTGCTTCCTGCAGTAATTGCAGCAAGAGTAATATCAACAGTTCCCGGAGAACAAACTGCAGCAGGATCTGTAATAACTAAAGTTGGTTTAGGATTAATTGTAACGGTAACCGGTTTAATATCTTTACAAGTTCCCACAGCACTTTGAATATAATATGTTCCGCTTGTGGCGACAGCATTTGGAGAGGCTAATCCAAAAGTTGCAGCAGCATCAGTCCAATATGTCAATGTTCCGCTTCCAGTGCTTCCTGCAGTAACCGCAGCCGCTGTTATATCAATAGTTCCAGGAGCACAAACAGCAGCAGGATTAGTTATTGTGAGAACAGGTGAGGGACTGATCGTGACGTTAACCGGCTTTATATCTATACATCCGGATGCTGTAGTAATTTTAATATAGTAAGTCCCAGAAGTTGCAACAGCATTAGGTGAAGCTAATGAAGAAGTTGCAGCAGCATTTGTCCAATAGGATAATGTTCCTGCTGTGCTGCCTGCTGTAACAGCAGCAGCTGTAATATCAACTGTTCCCGGAGCGCAAACAGCGGCTGGGTCTGTTATTACCAGTGTAGGTGTAGGATTGACCGTGATCGTATATGTAACAGGCGCTCCTACGCATGTCAATGTCGGTGTTACAGTTATTGTTGCCGAAACTGCTGATGTTGTGGAGTTAAGCGCCGTAAATGAAGGAATGTTTCCTGTTCCTGAAGCAGGAATACCAATTGAAGTATTTGAATTTGTCCAATCAAATGTTGCACCGGCAGGAGAACTTGTAAATGCAGAAGCCGCAACTGTAGCGTTGTTACATATAGAAACATTTGCAGGAGTTGTCATTGTTGGTAAAGCATTTACCGTGATCGTTGTAGTTGCTGTTCCTGAACAACCTCCCATAGTTCCCGTTACAGTATATGATGTTGTTGAAGATGGTGAAACTGTATAAGGATTTAATGTCGACCCGGTATTCCAGGTATATGTTGTTGCGCCAGTCGCCGTTAATGTTGCACTTTGTCCATTACAAATTGTTGGAGTATTAACTGTTATAGTAATAGTTCCTCCAATAGTAACTGTGGCAACTGCAGTACTTGAACAACCTGAAGTAGTACCGGTTACAGTATAAGTCGTAGTACTAGCAGGAGAAGCCGTAGCAGTATTAACTCCTGTTGATGTAGCACCTGCTGACCAGGTATAGCTTGTAGCTCCCCCTGCAGTTAAAGTAGCAGTTTGTGTTGGACAGATCATTGGTGAATTTACCGTAACTGAGGGAAGAGGAGTAACAGTCACAGTTCCCGTTCCGGTATTTGTGCATCCCGAAAGTGTGTATGTAACAGTGTATGTTGTATTCCCTGCCGGGCTTACGGAAATTGGATTTGTTGTTTGCCCACCTGAAGCCCATGAGTATGTACCTCCACCAGCTGAAGGTGTTGCAGTTAAAGTAGCAGTCGCTCCGGCACAGATCGTTGGTGAATTTACAGTTACCGTTGGGATCGCATTAACAGTAACTGTTCCTGTTCCTGTATTCGTGCATCCTGCAAGAGTATAGGTAACTGTGTATGTTGTATTCCCGGCCGGACTTACAGAAATAGAGTTTGTAGTTTGTCCTCCAGGCGCCCAGGAGTATGTCCCTCCGCCGGCTGAAGGTGTTGCCGTTAAGGTAGCAGCAGCTCCAGCACAGATCGTAGGTGAATTTACGGTTACAGTTGGAATTGGATTGACAGTAACTGTTCCGGTTCCAGTATTCGAACAACCATTAAGTGTATAGGTAACTGTGTATGTTGTATTACCTGCCGGACTAACAGAAATAGAGTTTGTTGTTTGTCCTCCGGGTGCCCAGGAATAAGTTCCTCCACCGGCAGAAGGAGTAGCAGTTAATGTAGCTGACGCTCCGGCACAAATTGTTTGTGAATTGGATGTCACTGTAGGAACGGGATTAACTGTAACGGTTCCGGTTCCCGTATTAGAACAGCCATTTAACGTATAAGTAACTGTATAGGTAGTTGTAGAGGCCGGAGAAACAGAAATTGCCGCAGTTGTGGCGCCATTGCTCCAGGAATACGTTCCTCCTGTATATGAAGGTGTGGCTGTAAGTGTAGCACTTGCACCATTACAAATAGTCGGAGAAGTAGAAGTTACAGTAGGAATAGGTTTAACAATTATTGATTGTGATGCAACATCAGTACATCCTGTAGCAGAAGTAGTAACTAAAGAAACAAGATATGTTCCGGGTGTAGCGTAAGTTTGAGTAGGAGGACTTGCAGAAGTAGAAGTATTTCCGTTCCCAAAAACCCAGTTATAACTTGTACTGGCTATACTGGAATTTGTAACAGTTGTTGTTAATGAACCACACGCTGTCGTAGGTGAAAGTGAGAAATTGGCTATGGGAGCTATTTGAAAGGTTCCTCCCCAGGTAAAATTAAATCCAACATTATTACCTGAATAATTATCAATTACCATTAAATAGGTTTGTCCGGCAACGAGATTGGCGGGAGGGCTAAATTCAGCCGGAGCTCCATTAAATCCACTGGTACCACAAGCTCCGGCTCCTCCTGTAGCCATTCCAACAGGAGATCCGTTACTGTTACCATAGTTGAAATTACAACATACCATTGTGCCCGGACAGCCACCTGTTATATTATACAATACCCAATCATATTCTGCATTACCTACAGGGTCAGCAGTCCAGATACATGTACCGGATTGACCAACTGTAAATTGGTAAAAAACAGGTCTTTGTAAAGGTGTTGGAAAGCAAGAAGGGGTATATGCATTGGAATTAGAAGGAAAGCTTGCAAGAGTGAAATTATTTTTATTACAAATTGTTGTTGCTAAAGCACATGTACTACCAGGAGTTGCAGGCGGAGTAACTGATGTGATACAGATCTGAAATCCTCCATCACCTCCATTTGTTTCAACTGATATCAATACCTGGTTACCTGGAGCATATGTCCAGCTGGCTGTGGCGCTTCCCCCATTTGTTGCACTTGCTGCGCAAGTATTATATGTTCCGCTTGAACACCCTGTATTTTGAATTGTTACAACTACTTGTTGAGCTGCAGGAGATCCTGTCGGAGTTACAGTAATTGTATTTTGCGATCCCATTGCTGTGTAAGTAAACCAAACCTCATCACCGGGAGCCCCTGTGTCACAAGAATTAGTGGTTAGATCACTGGTAGCACCAACATTTGTGGATGTCACACAAATATTACCGGATGCGGGAATCGTGATTATCTGTGGGGAAACACAATTGTCGTTTGCCGGTTGTGCAAGCAAAACTATTGGAAGAAAAAATAGTAGGGTAAAACATTTTTTTAAGTTTTTCATAGCATCCAATTTGTTATTCTTCAATGTGTTGAATTAATTCTAATGGAGTAAAATCTTTTTTGTCAATAATGTTTTGTGACAGGATCTTTATTCTGACGTTTTCTGAAATTTTATAATAGGTAATAACATCTTGTTTTCTGTTGCTCGTTACAATTTCATCAATATTTGCCGGGATAAATGGATTGTTTCTTGAATTGATAACCTGGATCTGATAAGTGCCTTCAAGTTTTTTATGTTGAGAATTTAATTCTGATTTTTTTTCTTTTGAAGGCTCTTGCTGTGCAAAAGCAAAACATGAAATGAGACAAAAAAATACGATTAAAATTTTATTTTTCATAATACAGAATTTAATTGCTAAATATTAAGAACTCAATTAATTACCTAGACTCCTTTAAGGCTAAATTGGTTGCATAAATATAATAAAATTCTTTAATCTTAAAATTCAATATCCAGATCAAATGCCTGGCGGAATTTATTAATGGCAGGATTTTTTTCTGCAAGACGTTTGTACCGATCTGTAGCGGTATACAGGTTGGCTTTGTCTTCAGTTTGAACCATTGTTAGTTCTAATTGGATGGAAAAATTATTTAGCTCGTTCCTTAAAAAGCCAAGAAAATTCATCTTGTCTTCATTTATAGCTTCTTCTAATGCCTTGTTGTTAATTGAGAATTCAACTTTAAACTGATCTTTTAAAACGGGCATTTTTGTGGATAACGCTAAACCAAGATTGGCTTTTCCTTTAGCTTTTAATTCATTTGAATATTTTATCCAGACGTTCTCAAGCTCTTGTTGAGAAAAGCTTTCTGCTTTTTGAGAGGTCGGATTTAATGTCGCAGGATTTACATTTGAAGCATTTTCTGTTTTTCCTGCAAGATTAACGTGTTGGTTAATAGAAGGACCGGACGTTTTTATTAGCGGTTTTTTGGCAACAGTAACAGGTGTTACAGGCGTTGAATTTACCGGTGTCTCTGTTGTCGGGATTTGCTTGGGCTGAGTTGTAATAGGAGCTGAGCTGGAAACCTGACTAACAGCAGCCTGAGTCGAAATTTGAGGAGAAACAACTTGTGCAATTGTAACCTGCGTTTTTAAGGCTGGTTCACTAATGTCATTTTTTTTTTCGGCTTCAATGCTTGGGGCATTGAGAGAACAGAGCTGCATTAGAGCCAGTTCTACCTGGAGTCGCTGGTTTTTACTGGCTTTGTATTGGATATCAGCCTTGTTTAAAACAGTTAATCCCCTTACAAGAAATCCGGGAGAACATTTTCCCGATTGTTCTTTGTATTTGTCTTTAATATTATTTCCAACCTCAAGCAATTGTATCGTTTCAGGATCTTTGCTGACCAGTAAATTTCTAAAATGGCCGCCTATTCCTGCAATAAAATTGTGTCCGTCAAATCCATTATTTAAAATTTCATTGAACAGTAAAAGTGAAGAAGAAATATTTTCGCCAAGAATTGCATCAGTTACCTTGAAGTAATAGTCATAATCAAGAATATTTAAATTCTCAATTACGGCCTTATAGGTAACGGTGTTCCCCGCAAAACTAACGATCTGATCAAATATTGAACATGCATCACGCAACGCTCCATCAGCCTTTTGAGCGATAATGTGCAGCGCATCTGTTTCAGCAGTAACATTTTCACTTTTAGCAATGAATGCTAAATGATTTGCAATGTCATCAATTTGGATTCTGTTGAAATCAAAGATCTGACAACGGGAAAGAATTGTTGGAATTATTTTATGCTTTTCAGTAGTAGCAAGAATGAAGATCGCGTGTTTAGGCGGCTCTTCCAATGTTTTCAGGAATGCATTGAATGCACTTGCCGATAACATATGAACCTCATCTATAATATAGACCTTAAAATCACCAAGCTGAGGTGCAAAACGAACCTGATCAACCAGGTTACGAATATCATCAACAGAATTATTTGAAGCAGCATCAAGTTCAGAAACATTCAAAGAGGCTCCACTGTTAAAAGATTTACAGGATTCACATTGATCGCATGCTTCTGTTTCTGTTGTTCTGTTAGTACAGTTAATAGTTTTAGCAAGGATACGGGCGCAGGTCGTTTTACCAACTCCACGAGGACCGCAAAATAAAAATGCTTGTGCTAAGTGGTTATTTTTTATGGCATTCTTTAAAGTATTGGTAATATGCGACTGACCAACAACGGTGTTAAACGTTGCAGGGCGGTATTTACGAGCCGATACTATAAAATTATCCATGGTGTTTTTGAAGAATGACAAATTTAAGGGAATAAAACCAAACTACAAGATTTGTTGATAAAATGAAAAATTGTTAATTGCCAGGTTAATTTTGCCACAGATTCACAGATTTTAAGTTTTTTTGCTGAGAGTGAAGCGTTTTCTATTAAATAGGTGTGGCTGAAAAATCCTTTTTAATCGCTTAGGCTGATGAAAAATCTGTGAATCTGTGGCAAAAATATGGTGAAACGTATATGTTTAAGAAAATATTCCTATATTTGCGTCCCTTTTAAAGAAAAGGAAAAGTTAATATAAACCAAAAAAACAGTAAAAAAATGTCAAATCATTACGAAACCGTTTTCATTATGACTCCCGTTTTGTCTGAAGAACAGGCAAAGGAGACGGTAAGCAAGTACAAAAAGATGCTTGTAGACAATGGCTGTAAAATCATTCACGAAGATGCTTGGGGCCTTCGTAAATTACAGTATCCAATTCAAAAGAAAACAACAGGTTTTTATCACTTGTTTGAATTCACAGCTCCATCAACATTTGTTGCAGAATTAGAAGTTGCTTACAAACGCGATGAGCGCTTGTTACGCTTTTTAACTGTTGCTCTTGATAAGCACGCAATTGCTTACAGCGAAAAGCGCAGAAACAAAGCAAAAGTAGTAGCTAATTAATTAACTAATTTAAAAGAAAAACAACAATGGCATCAGATAACTCAGAAATCAGATATCTTGCTCCACCAACAGTGGATGTTAAGAAAAAGAAATACTGCCGTTTCAAAAAAAGCGGAATTAAGTATATCGACTATAAAGATCCAAACTTCTTATTAAAGTTTGTGAATGAGCAAGGTAAACTTTTACCTCGCAGATTAACAGGTACATCAGTTAAATATCAACGTAAAGTTTCTAAAGCAGTAAAACGCGCTCGTCATCTAGCGTTAATGCCTTATGTTGCTGATATGTTAAAATAAAAAGGAACCATGGAAGTAATTTTAAAAAATGACGTTAAAAACCTTGGATACAAGGATGACGTAGTAAATGTAAAGCCTGGTTACGGAAGAAATTTCCTTATCCCTAAAGGTTTAGCAGCAATGGCAACAGTATCAGCTAAAAAAGTTCAGGCTGAAACTGCTAAGCAACGTGCTTTTAAAGATCAAAAAATCAGAAAATCAGCTGAAACTATGGCTGCTGCATTGAAAGATACAGTTGTTAAAGTTGGAGCAAAAGCAGGTGAGTCCGGAAAAATTTTCGGTTCTATCACTACTGTTCAGTTAGCTGACGCAATGAAAAAATTAGGTTATGAAGTAGATAGAAAAAACATTTCTATCAACGAAGATGGTATCAAAAATCTTGGTTCATATACTGCCGAAGTTCGTTTCCACAAAGAAGTTGTTGGTAATGTAACTTTCGAAGTTGTTGCTGAATAATTCTTTAATATTTTTATAAAAAGCACCCTTTCGTTTTCGGAAGGGTGCTTTTTTGTTTTGTGGAAAACCTATCAGTTATTGTCTTGCCACAGATCCACAGATTTTTGAACTTGAAAATAATCAGTTAAAGCTCATTTTGAATTTAACCGATTTTAAAATTTTAATTTTAAAATTTCTGTGTAATTAATAATTAAAATAGTAAATCTGTGAATCTGTGGCGAACAGTTTTTCTTTATAAATTAGAGATTGTGAGTTTTATAAGTATTGATTTTTTATTAAAATTGTTCTAAGAAAAATAATGTCGGAATTAAGTATCAAACAAGCGCAGGAAAAAGTTGACGAATGGATCAAAACACATGGTGTTCGTTATTTTAACGAACTCACCAACATGGCGATCCTAACTGAAGAAGTAGGAGAGGTAGCACGAATTATTTCGCGTCAGTATGGTGAACAATCATTCAAGAAAAAAGAGAGTGATAAAAATTTAGCGGATGAATTAGCGGATGTAATGTTTGTGCTAATTTGTATAGCAAATCAAACCGGAGTTGATCTTACAAAAGCTTTTGAAAAGAATATGGAAAAGAAAACGAAGCGCGATAATAAACGACACAAGGAAAATAAAAAGTTGAAATAATTAAGTTTAAAGTTTCTGAGTTGTAAAGTTTCAAGTTTCTGGGTTTGAACAAACTTGATAGGTCATGCTGACGGAAGCATCTCAAAAAAAATATTTTTTTGAAGATTTTTCGCTGCTCCCAGAATGATATTGTGTAAACAAAGCTTGACTACATTTTCATGATCAGCTCTTTTGCTTTGTCAATATTATAAGCACCATCAGGAGCATTTTTGTCGAACACCATTAAATACTTATAGGTATGAGAACCGGAAAGTTCGGACCAGGCCTTTCCCAATTGTAGTTTTTCTGCGCTGTCAGAATTATCCCTGTCAGAGCCTTTCGTTTCAGCTAAAATTATTGTTTTCTTTTTGGTTACAATTATAAAATCAGGATAATGATTTGATTTATACCCATTCAGTGAAAACCCTTTTCCTCTTCCAAGGTTACGATGCCAGAATGCAATATTCGAACATCCGGATATTTTCATAATAAACTCTTGCTCCAGATTATTCATATCGCCTTCATGAGTATACAATGAATTACCAATATCGCCGCTTATTTTATTCGGAACAATTGAGTTTGGAAATTTCCAGGAAGGCTTTGTTTTTATTATTCCGACTTCTTTTAATTCCATAAATTGCTTTTCTGCATGTATATCAGAAAGGCTTGTAATCTTTTGTTTTATTTTATCGGTATAAGTTAACCTCCGTTGTAAAAAATCCTTGAGTTGTTCAGAATTCATATTTTCCAAAATGTGATGAACATATTTTTTTATATGTTGATCCGGAATGGGATATATTTTACCAATATGTTGAATGACCTGGTGTGTAATGTCTTTGATCTGACTTTCACGTGGTTTTGCTAAAATATATTCGATCAATTGTTCATGAACGGAAGAATTCTCGATTTTAAACGGACTCATTTTATATTCATCTGAACTTGTTTGCTCGATATCAATTTTATATAGTTCAGAAGAGACGCCATCAAAATTTATATCGATGTCTTTTTCCGCAAGTTTAAACCCTTCAAGCAGAATAGCGCGGTCAAGTAATTCCAAACCATCTTTCTCAGTATTGAAAATATCAAGATCACGTGTTTGCTGAACGAACTTTGGTAATATGATTGACTTTGCCAGGTCCGCAACATCTTGTCGCATTCCATATTGTTTAACTTTTATTCCCACTTCAGAAAAAATTTGTATGGATGGATCATTATCTGATTCAGCGATCTGTTTTTCCATTTCAGCATTTTGAGTGATTGCCATTTCTTCAATTTCCTTTATTGCTGAAGAAAGTATAGAATCTGTTTTATTAATGTTGAATGAAATGCGCTCTGCTTTAAATATTATTTCATTTGAAATAACAGGTTGAATAACCGGCTTAATTTTTTCAGATTCAGGCATTGCATCATGTTCGCGATAATCTTTTTCGCTGAATCCTGATTCTTTTAATCCTTTAATGATGTTTTGAAGTGTTTCATGGAACTTAGCCGATGCTGTAATTACATAAGATAAATTGAGCATAGGATCCGTATGCTTCATTACATATGGCTGACGAAGAACGCGACCTAAAATTTGCGTCACATCTACTTCCGAAGACCTGTCCGCTAAAGATGCCAGTATGTATGCAAACGGGCAATCCCATCCCTCTTTTAAAGCATTAATTGTAATAACATACCTTACAGGACAAGTTTTATCTAATAGATTTATTCCTTTTAATTCATCTTTGTTTGCAGTTTTTATTTTTATCTGCTCTTCCGGTATTCCTATTTTTATTAGTTGCTCTTTTAATTTCTCAAATGTTGTATTGTCTTCCTTTGTTTTTGATTGGGCCTGAAACAATACGATCGGACGAATATATTTTCCACCCTTTTCTTCCTGATCTTTTGCAAGTGCTTCTAATCGCTGCTGTAAATGTAATGCACTTTCAATCACACCTTCTTTATCCTGCTGATTATAAACGATTACAGGCAACTTTACCATGTGTTCTTTCTTCAATTCTATTGCAGGAACCAGACTGATAATATTTGCATTGTCCTTTGGAGTTGCAGTTAGATCAAGTATAAAACTTGGATTCAAATTTCGCAGCATATCAACGCTCAGATCACTTTCTGCGTTATGACTTTCATCTACAACTAAAATCGGATTTAAATTTCTAATAATATTAATCAGGGATGTTTCATCCGATCCTTCCAATAGATGTGAACTGTTTTTATTGTTCAACACAAATGATGACAATGCTCCGTTCTGTTCATATATTTTGCGGTCATCTTTATTTTTTGCTCGAATGGATGCAAAATTCATGACCATAATACTTAATTGTTCCTGAACAATTGAGGGATTAAAACTGGTGCCTTGCAGTAGATCTTTTTTCTCATACACACATATTCTATTGTTGAATAAGGAATTTAATTTTTGGCAATAAGGGTGATCGGGATCAGAAAGACTTTTAACTGTTTGATCTAATAGGTTACTCCATGGCACAAGCCAGACAACCGCTTTTGTTTTGTTTTCAGGAAGAGCATCAAAAATAGTTTTGATAGCATTGCATGCGATGAAGGTTTTACCCCCGGCTGTTGGAACTTTAATACTTAAATGGACTGCTCCGGGAACATTCATTTGGTAAGGACGCATTCCTTCTCCTGAAAGAGAATTGTAAGGACCTACCTTATCTTTCCAATAGTTATTGAAAGCCTTATCGGCTTCTTTATACTTTTGCAGATATTCAAAATAATTTGAAAGGTCGCGAATAACCTGTTTTTGATATGATTTTAATTCCATTTAGAAGCGGGTAATATCACGCGGTATTTTTTTAAATTCAATATTATTTAACTCCATAAATCCTTCCGGCAGCAAACAATTATCTGCGTAAATGATATAACGTTCGGTTTTTGTTTTTACGTATTTACCTAAGGTTTTATAGTCAAGAGTTGTGAGCCGGTCTTTTTCATAAATGAAATAATACCCGGTATCATTATGCATTCCTAGATAAACAGCGTTGCTATTATTATAAGAGGTTCGTGTTTCTGTGAACCAGATGTATTCACGTATTTTGTTTGTATCAACTTCTTCATTTAAATTATCATCTTCATTGAAAAGAGGTTTTCCTAGTGAATAATAATCAAAGCTTCCTCCTGTCCCTTCCACATCAGCAAAACCATTGATCACGCGTTTTACTCTTTCCGCGGTTATCGTTTCAGCATAATCTTCCATTTCAATTAAAATGAATTTGCGATTACCTCCATCTTGTTTGTTAAGATTTAAAACTGCGTGGGCCGTTGTTCCACTGCCTGCGAATGAATCGAGAATTATGGAATCTTCGTCAGAAGCAACCTGTGTAAATAATTGTAATAATTCTGTAGGTTTAGGAAATGAGAAAGTTTTCTTGGAGAATATTTCTTCTAGAATTGCTGTTCCTCTCCTGCTTGTATGTTCTTTGCCCAGCTGAAGAGACCGAATAACTTTGCTTGAATGGCGCATTTTTTGGATAATCCGATATTCCCCATCCCCGGTTTTATAACCAAGAATTTCTTTGTTTAATTCAGATAAAGATTTTGCTTTTCCCCATCTCCAAACGAATTGAACGTTATCTTTTACTGATCGTGGAGGATATATTTCAATTGAATTTTCTTTTTTTTCTAAACCAATTTCAAAAAAATCTTTTTCAATTTTAGCTTCCGGATATAAATAAAAAGGGTAAAATAAATTTGGACGGTTTTCAGGTGTAAAAGCTACATTGCTATTATACAACGGATGTATATTATAACCACTTACATCATCAATGTATTTGAATTTTTTATCTTCATCAGGTAAATGATTAGTTGTTAAAAGGCTTTCTTTTTTTGCATAAAAAAGTGAAAATTCATGCATTTTGCCAATGTGCCCATAATCTCTGGCATTCGGCGTCGTATTAATAATAAAACTTCCTATAAAATTTTTTGGACCAAAAATTTCATCCATCATTAATTTCAATGTTGCTTGTTCGTTATCATCTATTGAAATGAATATAGCACCATTATCTGCTAATAATTTATGTAACAACTGTAAACGAGGATACATCATGCATAACCATTTATCATGACGGGTAAGATCTTCACTTTCTTTTCCAACTATTTGGCCTAACCATTTTTTGATCTTCGGATGATTTACATTGTCATTATATACCCAACCTTCGTTTCCTGTATTGTAAGGAGGATCTATATAAATGCATTTAATTTTCCCTTCGTATTTGGGTAATAAGGATTTCAGGGCTTCCAGATTATCCCCATGAATGATCATGTTTCCGTTTTCAGTGGAGTTTTTCTGCTTTCCTTTTTCGGTAAAGCCATATTCATGTTCAAGCACACGATAAGGCACATCAAGATGATGTTTGATGATCTTTTCCTTACCTATCCAATGAAGCGTGGGCATATTTGTTTTTGAGAATCAGGATTCTGATTCTCAAATGTATTAAAAATATATACACTATGTATAAATAAAATATACATAGTGTAAAATGCCCAGCGGGTAAAAACTTTGACTTTTGTAGCCATGGCAAAGGTTCACATTGGAAAAAAGATAAAAGAGGTGTTTAAGCAGTCGGGTTTAAAAGGAACTGAATTCGCCTCTCTTATTAATAAGGACAGGCAAGTGATCTATAATATTTTTAAAAGAGATAATATTGATACAGGAGACCTTCAGCAAATCAGCAAAGTGCTGGAACATGATTTCTTTAGTTATTACAGTCAGGAACTTCCAATTATAAAAGAACCCGGTAAAGTTGGTTATAGTAAAAAGGCAGATCTGATCACTTCTTTAGGTGATGAGTTAAAAACATACAGAAAACGATTGGATGAATTGGAAGAGAGATATGAAACTTTACAAAAACTGAATAAATTACAGGAAGAAAAATTAGCGAGGTTAGAAAAGAAAACTAAAAAGTAAATTTAAAGTTGTTGGAGTTTTAAAAATCATTCTTTCTTTTTTCTTCGCCAGAAATTGATGATAAGAAACGTTGCAAGCAATGCAAGAAGATAAATGAGTTCTACCGGATCCCGATCTTTCATAAATTAAGTTTTAAAACTTAAGGGTAAACATAAGAAGAAATCCGGTTTAATTTTTTTAGATCATCCAATATCAATTCACCATTTATCATCATTCCAGCCATTGTTCCCGAAGCTGTTGCAACTGATATCGTTCTGTAAGTGTTGCTATTGTCCCCGGCAGCAAAAACACCTGAAACAGTGGTTTTTTTCTTTGCATTTACTTTAATATGTCCTGAGGCAGTAATTCTGCAACCTAATTCCTTTGGAATATCGCAATGTTGTCTGATCGAAAGCTTTGCATAGATAACAGGAATATTTGATTGACTACCATCAACAAAATGAATTGTTTCTATATTACCATTCTTATGTTCAATATGATCTATTTTTTTTGCGATAACTTCGATCCCGTATCTTTCTAATTGATTTTTTTGATGATTGGTTAAGGAATTTCCACCATTTGTAAATAGTACAACTTCTTTTGTCCAGTTTTTTAAAATGATGCATTCTTCAACTGCATTTGTGCCATCAACCAAGATCCCGGTTCTTTTATCTTTTACTTCATAACCATGGCAATATGGACAATGCAGGACAGAAATTCCCCAGCATTCAGCAATGTTCTTTATATCAGGGAAATTTTCTGATACACCGGTAGCGAAAAGTAATTTCTTTGTTCTGAATTTTTCTCCATTTTCAGTCATAACTGCAAAGCCGGAAGCAAGCCGGTCTGCATGTTTTACTGTTCCTTTTAGAAATTTAATTGTCGAATATTTTAATACATCCTCCTTGGCTTTTTCAATAATTGTTGCCGGAACAGCACCATCCCATGTAATAAAATTATGAGCCTGTGGGGCATTTTTGTTACAAGGATCGCCATTGTCAATAATGAGAACATTTCTTATAGCTCTGCCCAAAGCGATTGCTGCTGAAAGTCCTGCATAGCTTCCTCCGATAATAATTACATCAAATGGCTGTTCTTCTTTCATATATTAATGGTATGAAAAAAATTTGCCAACAGTACAAATCTTCTAATTCAGAGCATTATTGCCAAGAATCACAGAATTATTCTTAAAAGTACATGTTTCATTTCCCAATATTTTGTTTTACCTTCTTTTCGCCAGCCTGATAATAATAGCTAAAAGGTTTTCTTAAATCAAAGTTTTCGTCATTACTTTCAGGTTCTTTTGGGGCAATAGTTTCAAGTCCTAAATGTTGTTTTAATATACTTAAAAATTTATATTTATTTCTATCTAATGATTTAAGTTGCTTGCTTGAATGCGAATTTAAATTTAAACATTGAAACCCATCAGCCCAACAAAATTCATTTTTAGATATTTTGTAATTATATAATTTAATTCTGCCAACAGACATTCCATTCAGTTTTTCCGTTGCAGATTTGTAAATTTTTCTGTTACGTGCGTTTTTTTTCTTTTTAATTCTTTTAATGATACTAGTTACGATCTTTTTTTGTTTCGCAAGTTCCTTTTTTAAGGATTTTTTCCTAATACGTGTTTTACCTTCATGATTGATTTCATATCCAACAAAAGCAATCCAAGGAAAAGTATTATTTTGAATGTCTATTTTCCCCCATCTATACGGGCCTTTACTTTTAGAATTCCAAAATGGTTGAATACTATAATCAAACGAATGATATAGAATTTTCCCATTCTTAATCGTGAAATTTCGTTTACTCTTAGATTTAATAGGTTCAAATAATTTTGCAGAAAATTCATGGTTGAATAATTGTAGATCTTTGATTGAATTTTCATAGATACGAATTGCTTTAATACTTTCATCAAAATCGGTATGCATTAAAATCATATCATCGCAATATCTAACATAAAATAGATTGTCGATTTGCTTTAATTTTTTATCAGCATTGTCTAAAACTATGTTTGCAATAAGCCCGGATAATGCGCCTCCTTGTGGCACACCAATACGGTCTTTTCGATTTATTTTGTAATATTCACTATTCTCAATATCCTCTGTTACCCATGGGAAAAAGCCATTTATTGATTTGTTATTTTTCTTTTGATTTTTCCAATATTCTATATTCCCATTTAATTTATTTGAAATATTTTCTTCAAAAGAATAACAATTTAAATATTCTTTAAATATATAAATTGCTTTATTAAAATATAAGTCGGGGTATGTATTTCTTGCTTTAGTAATTAATTTATCAAATGAATTTATACAAATCTGGTGGTTAACAGTGTCATAGAATTTTTTCATATCACACTCAGCCACATAAAGTTTTACTTCTTTATTTTTCTTTTTAAAATCAATTATTCTATTTATTGCTGTATGATGATTTTTTCGAATAGGATGAGAGTCTTTTTTTGCTCTAAAGGCTAAAGAGCTTTCTTCAAAAAAATCATCAAAAGTTTCAGTCAGAAATTTATTTGTTAAACTAAGAATTATCCTATCTTTTAAGGTGAAACGCGAAATCGGTCTGCACTCATAACCTCCTTTTCTAAGTTCAAGATTAAGTTTGCTTTTATTCGTTTCTTTAACTTCTGGAAATATATTTGGTGGTGTGATTTTATAAGTTTCAGATTCTATTGAATATTGAATGTCTTTAATGAATTCATTTAACTTAATAATAAAGTCAAATTTTGAAGGCGTTTTTTGAAGTCTTTTTATAGTGTTAAATAATATTTCTCTGTTCTTTTCATCAGTTGGGATTTTAATTCTTTCTTTTACGCCACTAGCAATATTTTCAATTTCTTTAAAAGTCCTCTGTCCATTACTTAACCATAATCGTCTTTTTGGTAATAATTCATTGAGTGCTGATATTATTTCCTCATCATAAGAAGTAGCGACTTCTTTTATATAAAACTCCTTTGTAGTTAATTTATCTAAAAGATATTTTTTGTTTCTTTTTTGAGCATATTTAATCCTAATCTTGCATAGATATTTAATTATTTGGTCAGCTTGATAGTATTCTTTAAATTCTTTCATATGCTAATAAAGGAGAGAGTGTTTCGATTATTAAAAGGATTGCTGCCTTTTAATAACCATAGGAATCCTGCCATAATACAAACTTGTGTACATAGTTAAGTACTCTTCGTTACGAATGTTCTACTTATCCGAATACTAGGGAACATTATTGTTTAGCCCCCATTACGAGACAACTCTCTCCAGTGTTTTTTTTATATATCCATTTTTTTTTGCTAAATCCTCTATAAATTCAAATTTGGTCCACCCAGTATTGTTTTCATAACAATACTCTAATAATTTTTGTGCCTTTTTCTCATTATATTTCGGGTCAATTTTGCATAAATCTAAAAAATATTTCAACCCTAAATCGTAAGTAAAGGTATTAGAAATTGCATAACCAATTTTATATCGGTTTTCATATTCACCAGTGATAGGAATGTTTTTTTTTGTTAAGTATAATATCAGATTTTTAATTTCTTTTCTTTTGATACCAAGGTTTTTTCCAGCCGGATTATAAAGAGCATTTTTTTTATTTGTAGTGTTTATTTTGTTTTTTTTTTCAGATTTCTCAAAACCTTTATATGCAATATCTATGTCCGTTTCATTAATATGAAATTGGTCATAATCATCCTTGATTATTAAAGAGTGATCGTAAGAAATGAAGCATAATCTAGTAGTATCATTACCACTATTGTCTAGTAGGATATTATGTTGTTCAAAAAAATATTTGCTTAATTTTTTAAAAGCATTTTTATGATAAATATCAATATCTTTGATTTCACAAGAATAATTTAAAGATACAAGTCCTTTTATTCCATTGTTCGAGGGTGAGATCCAAAAGGAAAAAACTATTCTTTCACTCTCTAGTTTTTTATAGGTTTTCTTTAGTTCGTCATCACTAAGCTTGTCTATGTCAATTACAATTAATTGATTGTATTCTTTTAGATTTTCTTTTTTTCTTTGATTACTAAATGTCCCACAAAATGTAACTGCTGGCAATTTTAATTTTTCTGCCTTATAAGATTCATGATCATTTTCCGAAATCAACAATCTTAATCTTTCAATTTTGCTTTTATATAAATCGCTTTTAATTTCGCTTAATACGTCTTTAATTGTTAATTCTTTTGATAAGTCTGACCAAGTGTCTTTTTGGTAGGAAACTTTTAAATTAGATAAATTCACTTTTGATGTGGCTTCCATATTTAATAAAGATTGTTAATAGAATATAGATAATTAGATTGAGTAATTTTTTCTTACGTTTATTATTGCTAGTTTCTTAATCACACGTATAACAATCTACCTTCTCATATTTTCGTTTAAATTTTTTACTTGGATTTATAATTATGCGACCTTTTTTACCACAATTACCTGTAAGATTCTTGATCTGTAATTTAATGTTTGTTAATCCCGCATCTGTAAGTTGTGTATTAAATAATCCTTTGGAAAGATCTAGTTGATCTTTAGAAGAGCCGGTTCGGATCAACATATAATCACCATCTGCTTCAAATACTGCGATGTTTTCAAGATTTTTTATTTTTTCAAATGTTGTGGAAAGTTGATCCATATCATTGAAAGGAACACCTAATTCAATCACCCAAAATTCATCTCTTTCAGATGCACGAATGCTGTCCTTATATCTTTTATTGGCAAGTCCTTGCTGGATTATCGGACCAGCAACTTTAAATGCTTCAAGTGCATTTTCGGCGATAGCCTGTTCATTACTTTTAGAAACACTCGCTGTTTGTATAACGGTGTCCTTTTTTTCTTTTGTTGATTCTGATTTTGCAGTATTATTTTCACATCGTACAAATGTGACAGCAATAAGCAATGATCCCATTGTTTTATAAAAAATACTGTTTTTTTTTCTTCGGAAATAATCCGCAATTACTCCCATAGAAACAAGCAGGCGCTTTTTCATGTTGTTGGTTTTTAGTTTAATAAAAAACCTTGAGGGAGTAGCTCAATGTTCGATGTGTGAGGCGAATGTAAAACAAATTTCAATATCTCAAAATTT
>JGI24806J26614_1000020_pt1 | contig 23356 bp, 17 predicted proteins | sample Kansoi200umMDA_FD_26614 | JGI IMG/M metagenome (IMG submission 26614)
TTTTTGTAGGCTGATGAATATATTTCCTGGTCTTCCTTAGTCGGAGAGTAGCTTTTTATTTTTTCCATTGAAGAATATGCTTCAGTAAAACTTTTATAAACACCAACACCTATCCCTGCTCCTCTTGCAGCGCCGGCAGCACCATCCGTATTATATAATTCAAGATCACATCCAAGCGTATTTACAAATACTGAACTAAATACATCACTTAAAAACATATTTGCATAACCAGCTCTCACCGTTTTTATTTCCATTCCCATTTCTTTCATTACTTCAACACCATAATGCAAAGCAAATACGATCCCTTCCTGCGAAGCACGGGCAATATGTCCACGATTGTGACGGTTGAATTGAACCACTTTCATTACTGCGCCGAGGTCTTTATTTTCCAACACTCTTTCTGCACCATTCCCAAATGGATAGACCAAAAGCTCATCAGAACCTGCCGGCGCCATTGATGCTTCTTTATTTATTTGTTCATAAGATGAATCACCAAAAAAGTTTTTACGGAGCCAGCTATTCAAAATACCCGTTCCATTTACACAAAGTAAAACGCCATAACGAGGATCTTTCTTTGAATGATTGACATGAACAAACGTATTTACCCTTGACTTCGGGTCATAATTCGGTTTATCAATAATTCCGTACACAACTCCCGATGTACCAGCAGTAGCCGCAACTTCCCCGGGCTGTGACACATTTAAAGAGAAAGCATTGTTTGGCTGATCACCTGCACGATAAGAAACCGGAATGCCGGCTTTCAATTTTAATTCACCTGCAACTGCAGATGTAAGTTTGCCCTGTTCACCGAATGTTGGAACCAATGGAGAAAGTAACTCTTTGTCAATACCATAATATTTCAACAGATCAACAGCAACCTTTTCTTTTTTAAAATTCCACATTATGCCTTCGCTTAGCCCTGAAATTGTAGTAGCCGGTTCACCAGTTAATTTCATTGCGATATAATCACCCGGTAGCATGATCTTAAAAATATTCTTATAAACATCCGGTTCATTTTTCTTTACCCATCTCAATTTAGATGCAGTGAAGTTTCCCGGTGAATTAAGAAAATTTTTCAGGCAATACTTCTCACCCAATTCTTCGAAAGCCCTATCACCGATCTTAACAGCACGACTATCACACCATATAATTGAAGGCCGAAGTGGTTTTAGATCTTTATCGACACAAACCAAACCATGCATCTGGTAAGCAATACCAATTGCCGCAACTTCATCACCATTAAAAGAAACCTGCTGATGCAATTTGTTTACTGCATTTACTAACTCATTCCACCACATTTCAGGGTCTTGTTCTGCAAAACCTGGCTGTGGTGATTGCATCGGCATTTCTGACGAAGGCGAAAATGCTGACGCAACAGTTTTACCTGAATTAATCTCAAGTAAGGTTGCTTTTACTGATGAAGAACCGATGTCAAATCCGAGTAAGTATTTCATAATCTTTTTACCAAAACTTAATGTATAAAGCTGCCAGGATCAGTAATACAATTACTGCCATGGCTACATGAACGGTCTGAAGCCTGAACATTGATCTATCAAGTGCAAATGCTTTAGGACTTACTTTAGGTCCAGCAAGACTGATCGCTATCATTAATAATATTGTAATAACAAATGAAATTCCCATTACGATCAGGAATGGAATTTCATAACCACCTTTTCCATTGGGATAAGCAGTATATAAAAATGTTTCATTCCCAAAAACCTGCGGGCCAAATTCATTAAAGAACACACATAATCCAAATCCCGTTAACAATCCAACTACTGCAGCTGTGCCTGTTGTTCTTTTCCAAAACATACCCATGATAAACATTGCAAACACACCCGGACTTATATAGCCTGTATATTTTTGAATATATGTAAACCCGCCTTCACTACTGATACCTAATAGATCTTTCCAGGTAAAAGCAATAGCGACGATCATTGACGTTAACACCACCGCTCTTCCGATCCACACCATTCTTTTATCTGTTGCTTCTTTGTTTATATATTTTTTATAAATATCAAGAGTGAAGATGGTTGAGATGCTATTCGCTTTCCCGGCCAGCGATGCAACGATCGCTGCTGTTAATGCAGCTATTGATAATCCTTTCAGGCCTTCTGGTAAAAATCCAAGTACTGATCCGTATGCGTCATCCTGTTTTGCAAGTGCGGGTACATGGCCCTGCTTTACCAATACATATGCAGCAATACCCGGCAACATTACAATTACTGGCATCAATATCTTTAAAAATGCGGCAAACAAGATCCCGGTACGTGCAGTTTTAAGATCAGCACCTAAAGCTCTTTGTGTGATGTACTGGTTACACCCCCAGTAATTCAGATTAGCTATCCATTGACCGGCGATATACATTAGAATTCCGGGAAGAATAAGATATTTATTGATGTATTCCTGGGACGAAGAGGATTCTGGTTTTGCCAATATCATATGGAAATGATCCGGCGCTTCTTTCATTAATGTGTTAAATCCGCTTACGACACCATTGCCACCGCTTACTTTATTTAATGCCATATAAACAGTAACTAATCCTCCAAAGATCAGAACAGCCACTTGTATCACGTCTGTATAACCGATCACTTTCATACCTCCAAGGGTAATGATAATTGCAAAAATTGCGAGGGCAATCATAACTATATGCAAATATTCCTGTCCGGGCAACAAGACATTGATAGCGGCCGAACCCAGGTAAAGAATAGAAGTAAGATTGACGAACACATAAAGAAAGAGCCAGAATATCGCCATGATCAGGGCCACACTTTCATTGTACCGGGTTTTTAAAAATTGAGGCATGGTGTATATCTTGTTCTTTAAATACACCGGCATAAACCAGATAGCTATAATGATCAATGATACTGCGGCGATCCATTCATAAACCGATACAGCGATCCCAACAAAATAACCATTACCACTCATTCCGATAAATTGCTCTGCTGAAATATTAGAAGCGATCAATGAAGCTCCAATTGCCCACCAGGTCAAAGACCCTTCAGCAAGAAAAAAACCTTTTGCATCATGTTCCCTGCTTTTCCGCTTTCTATATATCCAATAGCCATAACCCGATACAATAAGGAAATAGATTATAAAAACAATGATGTCACTGGTTGCAAGCTGTCCCATTCAAGTGGTTTGAACCATGAAAATATTGAAAAATGGCCGACAAAATATTTAATTCATATAAATTACCTTGCTACCTTTCCTTCAGTCCTAAAATTGCGAACACATGTACGAACATAAGAAACAGAGATTAGCTCCAATGAGTGTCTTTTACCAAAGAGTACTCAAAAATATTTTGCTCGCATTTCTCATCCTTGGCATTTGCTTGCTTATTGGAATTTTCGGCTATCATTATACTGCAGATGCAAACTGGCTGGACTCACTTCACAATGCCTCTATGATCTTAAGTGGCATGGGACCAGTAATAGAGATCAATACTTCTTCAGGAAAGATCTTTTCGTCTTTTTATGCCTTGTTTAGCGGGATCGTTTTCATCACCAATATCGGGATTATACTGGCGCCGGCTCTTCATCGTATGTACCATCGCCTGCATTTAGAGGAAGAAAAATAATGATCACAATTTTTTTATCTTTTTTAAAACGATCTTTTCGCTTTGCTTGCTAACCACAAGATTAAAAAAATCATGGAGTATCTTATATTCATAAGGCAAAAAATAACTGCGATGGATTTTTACTCTTGTCCTGAATGAAATAACTCCACCTGCATTCTCAACAATATATTCAAAAAAACTTCTGCCCTCTTCGTCAAAATTCACTTTTGTTGAGGCGGGCAATTCGCTTACTTCATATCCCTGGGGCACGTCCATCCTTAACACATAGATCTCATCAAATGCATAAGGCATCTCCACTGGATAGGTTCTTTTCTCAGGTGCAAAAGGGTTTTCAGAAAACCCCTCACCAAACATCGGGTCCAGGTAAATAATATCTTTTTTCTCGATATCCAGCTTGATATCGTAATTGATCTGTATTGGTTCATCTAATTTTTCAAGTAGGTCAATTCGATAATCTTTTACCTCTATGTCAGCTGGCAGGTCTTTTTCAATTTCTTTTACATATTCTTTCAAACCCCTTTCTTTTATCCGATTTCTTATATCATACGAATCATAGTATCCGGGCGTTTGCTGCAATGTGCCAACGATCTCTCCTTTATCATTTGAGAAAAGCATAAGCGAAGTGACTTTTCTCTCAGTCAACGAGTCCGATAAAAACTCTACAGGCGTTGCTTCATCGTCAATAACACGGGCATGACCATTGTAACATTCCCAATGAAGCCGACCGAATCCAAGAAGAGGCTTGCTTGCATCGAGGTAAATTATTCTGTTATTCATCTTTAGCCGGCATACCACATAATTGAATCGCTCCATGATCGGGTAATTAGAATAAGCATAGCCATGCGATCTTGTACTTAGCATCACCGGGTTTGCATTTAACCCAGCCTTGCGAAGCATGGCAACCAGCAATAGGTTAATTTCAGCTTCACTGCCTTTTTTATTCTTCAAAACATTTTTTAATGGCTGATCCGCATATAGCCTGCTATAATTGGTGCAGGTAAAATTATCCTGGAGAAATTTGTAAATTTTTTTTGTCCTTTCTTCCTCGTTAATTGCATTACCCAAAGCAATTTTTAATTCATCATTCATCCAGCTATTATCTTTATTCAATTGCCCGCCGAAATTTTCATCCTTCAATAAAGTTTCGCATACATCTTCCCAATCACCCATTATATTTTGCGGCGTAAGGGGGTTGCGAAACTCAGCAAGTTGAAATTCCACTTTTGCAATATGATTATCCAATGCAGATGTAAAGCTTTCTTCTTTTAACGGGAGAATATTTTTCATTATCATCCTGTAATCATTAATGCCGGCAATAAAAGGTTCTGATGTCGAATGACCGGCAGTTCTTGCAACCGTAACACGAAAGCTTTGTTGTCTTGTCGTTTGAGTTTTTTTTATTTCACCGTGCTGGAGAAATACATAATAAAAAAATTCCGGGATCGATACTTCATATTCGCTCCACAAAACCGGGTGATCACCGTGGAATTTCCAGGGCTGCAGGTTAAAAACAAAATCAGAACTGATCGTGTATTCGTATTCAATTATAGAACCCTCTTTGATTGCGGGGAAGGCAAACTTTTGAAGATTGTGATTTTTATCAAGACCTGACCTATAAACTGAATTCTTTACATCAACTTTTGTTTCTACCACTTTTCCATTCTCAAGATTGTAAGTATGTGCTTTCAGGTTTTCGAGTTTCTCTTCACTACTTCCATCAGTATAAAGCAGTATCTCCACATTTGCCAGGTCGTATGCATTTTTATTTAAAATGTGTATTCGTTTAAAGTGTTTGAACTCAATTGAAAACCATCCTTTGAGATTGCCGGCAATTTCTGAAGAACCGATATCAGCGATTATTACAGCAGATGCATTACTATCAATAGGATAAATTTTTGTTTTAAGATCCGTCGCCGATATTTTACCGAATTTTACAGGAGACCTATCTTGTGACCGGCTAATAAGAAAAAATGAAAAGCCAATAAATAATAAAAAAAGTTTTGGCATAGCCGGCAGTTATTGACCCAATTTAAAAAATTAAGTGCTTAATAATAGTTAAGATTGAAAGAAAAACAAACGATACTGGTAAAACAATTAGCAGCAGAACTTGGATTTGACTTTTGCGGCATTGCAAAGGCCACAAAGCTTGATGATGATGCAAGACGACTTGAATCATGGTTAAATAAAGGAATGCAAGGCAGCATGCATTATATGGAAAGATATTTTGACTTGCGGATCGATCCATGCAAACTGGTACCTGGCGCCAGATCGGTTATTACTTTATTATTGAATTATTTCCCTAAAGAAAAGCAACAGAATGGTGCATTAAAAATCTCTAAGTATGCTTATGGTAAAGATTACCATGAAGTGATAAGAGAAAAATTAAACCATTTTATAGAATTGCTTAAACAACAGGCTGGCGAAATTCATGGTCGCGGGTTTGTAGATAGTGCCCCTATATTAGAAAGAACATGGGCACAGCGCAGTGGACTTGGATGGGTTGCAAAAAATGGGAATCTTATTAATAAACAAATGGGTTCCTTCTTTTTTATTGCAACTTTAATAACTGATCTTGACCTAAATGCTGATGAACCCTTTGTAAAAGATTATTGCGGCACTTGTACCCGCTGCATCGATGCTTGTCCAACTGAGGCCATTTTGCCTGGCAAGGTCGTTGATGGAAGTAAATGCATTTCTTATTTTACAATAGAATTAAAGGATATGCTGATACCAAACGAAATGAAAGGCAAATTTGAAAATTGGATATTTGGTTGCGACATCTGCCAGGATGTTTGCCCATGGAACCGTTTTTCAAAACCGACAAATGAAATTGAATTTACACCTTTACCTGGAATTCTTAATATTTCCACAAAAGAATGGGAAGCAATGACAGAAGAAAAATTTAAAAGTATATTCAGGAATTCGGCGCTTAACAGGAGTAAACTTAAAGGCATTCAAAGAAACCTGAAATTTTTACAGCCCGAGTGAACGCCCTCATTTAATTTGTTACAAGACCTATACCTGCATTATAATTGCAAAACATGATTTGGTAAGTACATCTCTAAAACTTCCAGCCAACTTTCAAAGCAATCCTGTTAAGATTATAATTATAAACATCAGTGATAGTTTCCTGTGTTCTCCAATCCAGATAACTAATGGTTTTCTCTAATGATTTGTATGAATGGCCGAGAGATAAGACAAGGCCTCCACCCTTCTTTGTTCCAACCATATAACCCAAGCCAAGATCAGTGTAAGCACCATTGTGAAATTCACTTGAATTATTATTTCCATCCCATATAAAAATTGGACCATCATCATATTTTTCCTCTACCCAATCAAAATTGACGCCGCCATCTGCATAAGCAAAAAACTTATTCTTTGTTTTTCCAAACTCATACCTGAAGTCAGCGAATAAAGGGACTGTCCGATAGAGATAATAATCCAATCCAATACCTACACCGGCGAATAGGTTGCCTTTTTGAAAACCATCTATTGATTGTAAACCCGCAGACACTTCGTTATCGCCATTCATCAACAAAATATTATTAATAGAATGAAATTTGTAAGCCGTATTTTTCTTTTGTCCAAAAGAAACTAGTGTAACAGGCATCAGGAATACCAGGAAAAAGTATTTCATTTTCATAAATTAGTTTTTAACGTTCATCTTGCTTATCAGATTGATGTTGCTGAGAGAAGAATAATCATATTGATATAACCCATCTTTTGCGACGACCAATGCCCATCCGTTAAAAGCGATCACATCATACGTATCTGATCCCTTTATTTGTTTTTGCAATGAAAGATTTCTTACATCCGATGCATTGTAGAATTTCAATCCATCACGACCATCACAAATGATAAGTGTATTGCCATCTTTTGCCAGTCCGTGTGGATTGGTCATTGGGTAAGTTTTAATAAGCGTTGGATTTGATAAGTTGGAAATATCCAACACATCAAGTTGCTCACCAGTGCCCTGGCATGTAGTACCGGTACGCAGTGTAACAAATGCATTCGTGTTATCAGCGATCACCGGGTCACATTTGCGGGCATGTGTAAAGGTTCCTAATTGTACCGGACTTGTTGGATTAGTAATATCAAAAATGAACATGCCCATAGTAGAACCAATGAACAAACGATTATTGAACGGATAAAGCGTTTCAATGCCCCAACTCATCTGAACTTTATTGCTAAAAACAGGGTCAGCGCCATTTGCTATAGAAACAACATTCAAGGCCGAGTTAGAAACAGCATATAGATAATTATTGACAATTGTAAATCTTGCCATTGAACCACCGACACCAAATGGAGAACCTCCAGCACCAGCCGCGGTTCCTGGTTGACCCGCAAAAGATGAAAGTGGGGCCATAAAGACGTCGGCTGATCTCAAACCGCCAAAAAAACCACCGTTGCCTCCGCAATCAGTTTGAACAATAGTATCTTTTCTTACCCAATCTTGTATGATCATTGCAGGGTTCTGTGAAAACCCATTACCATAATATCTTTCAGGAAAAATATTTTCTGTGAATTTCTTTACTATGATTTGATTCGGATCTGTGATATCAATAGCAACAAGGTCAGTATAAAGATCTGCATAAAGAATGTTCCCTTTTACTGNCATATCAAGGTTACCGGGAATATCAATAAAAGCAATATTCTTCGGAGCCGATTTGTTTGTATTATCAATAATATGAATGCCGCGATCGATCTCGTTTAGAAAAATATAGTTGCCTCGAATATAAATTTTCCCGGGTCTTTCAATTTCCCTTGATGAATTGTTTTTGATATTGGCCCGCACTTCATCTTTTGTACGGTAGACAGGTTCCCAATACACATAACTACGAGTGCACTTATCCTTTACACAACAATTAAACACAAAAAGCAGCGCAATTGTGCTTGTCAATAAAGCTGAAAAAGATCTTATTCTCATAAAAGCAATTTTAAGGTTGACAACAGCAAGTAAATAACCGTTGCCTGCCCGTACAGAAATTTTAATGACATTAATATTCGGCTGAGTACGTTCGGGCTGGCATTATTTTTTTGAATTAAAAAGGATACCCGTTCTTAACCCAACAAAAAATAAATACCTCTTATTCTCAAAAGGGTTATCAATGAGCTTGCTCAAATGAAAATTTGCAACAGGGCCAAGACTCCATTGTACTTGTTTATTATTTGCTATTGTCCAGGAAAAACCGGTTGATAAGCTGAATTGCGTCTTATTCAGCTGGCTTTTATTATTATAATAAACACCATTGAAGGCAGTGTCATACATGATTGCGTTGCTTGCTATAAGTTGGCCAATGGTAAAACCTGTACTCCATGTAAAAGGCTTTGCTTTATTTTTATTCAATTGCCATTGAAATAAAATCGGTAATTCAATAAAATGATAATGATTAGTGTATTTCATTGTGTCGCCACCTGCATTGTAAACCTGGCTGGCATTACGATTACGAACAGCAGATAATTGAGCGTTGCCTGTAAACGAATTTCTCCTGTTCCCAATATGAAGGACATTACTGTAATAACCATATTGTAAACCCAATGAAAGGCTGGTACGGGATGATAGCTGTCTTTGTGCAAATGCACCGGCCTGGAAAGCAAAACCAGCCTTAATATCTGAAGGTTTTTGTCGCACAGGTGGTGGCGAAGCAGTTCCACTTCCTACCGGGTTTGCAAAAGCATCAGCGAAATTTGATCCTCCAAAAGAAATATCATTATCACTTAAGGATGAAATACCTGGTGTGACATGTACTCCCCATTTCCATTTTTTTGCTGAAGGATCTTTTTTTACGATCTGAGGAGCAGGGTCTTTCGTTGGATCTGTTTTCAAAAGCGTATCCGATTTTATCGTATCATTTTTTTCTTGTTCACCTATCACGACTTTTGCAGAATCAATTTTACTTTCAACTGGCTTGACTTCAGGCTGTTTGACCTCCTGTTTTGCGATCGTTTCAGGATTTGTTTTTAAATCTTTAGATGTATCATCAACAACCCCGTTTTTCGTTTTCGGATTTGCTGATACAATAGCAATTGAAGCTTCGGGCTTATGATCCTTTTTAGTTTTTACAGAACCTGGTTTCTCATTTGTTTTATCCTTATTTTTCTTTGGTTGATTGATCTCTTTTTTCGAAACAACGATATCTTTTTTATCGATCACTGATCTATCATCCGGTAGTCTATGATCTGCAGCCTTACCAGTTGCATTCTTTGTTTCTTCAGGCTTTGTTGTTTCTGCGTTTTGTTTTATTGTTGAAGAGTTATTTATCTCTTTTGTAGAATCAGCATTCTCCTCGTTTTGCTTTTCTGTGTTTACAATATCATTTTTTTGTTCGCCAAATAAATTGTTACGTTGCCAATAGCCAAGCAATCCAAGCCCTGCCAGCAAGAATACTACAACGAATATTCTTCTTTTCTTTTTCTTTTTAATTCTTTCTTCCACACGCAGCCAGACCTGCTCCGAAGGCTTAAACTTCAGCTCCTGCATTTCGGAAGAAACTTTTTTCTCAAATTCATTTTCCGGCATATACACCAGTTTTAAAATTTACCTGATCATTTTTTTTTATCCAACTGATCAATAAGGCCCTTGCTCTTGCATACTGCGATCTTGATGTGCCTTCATTTATTCCCAGCATTTTTCCTATTTCAACATGACTAAATCCTTCCACGGCATGGAGGTTGAATATTGTTTGATAACCTATCGGTAATTGCCTCACCAGGTCAGCCAGTTCTTTACCTGTCATTTTTATTTCGGGATTATCATCCGCTACCGGGTGCAGGTTCTCATTGTCAAAAGAAAACTCATGATTGTAACGGGAATTTTTTTTCAGGAAATTCAGCGCTGTTGTTACCATTATTCTTCTTATCCATCCACCCAGCTCACCTTCATATTTATATTGGCCAAGATTTCTGAAAACTTTTACAAATCCATCCTGCAACACATCTTCCGCATCATCTATTGATTTGGTATAGCGATAACAAAGCCCCAACATTGTTTCGGCAAAATGGTCATATAGCTGCCGCTGGGCAGCCGGAATTTCCCTGATGCAATCCTTTACCAGTTTTTGCGTATCCATTGTTCTTACAGGTTCTGACAACAAGTTTTTCTTCAACGTTGCATTGCCAATTTTAAACTATTTCATAACAATCCCGTCACAGGCATTGCTTATTTTTACAAACCGAAAATTGCTACTATGAGAATAATAATCAAAAACCTGCTTGCCAGCCTGGTTATCTCCATTTTCATCTTATCATGCCAAAAAGAAGTAAAAACTGATAACCCCGGAATTGGTGGCGGTACAGGTACTGTTGTAAACCAAACCCCTGTCCAGGGAAATGTTACAGGCAAAGTGATTGACAATAATAATAATGCTGTTGCCGGCGCAACTGTAAAAGCAGGTAGTAATACTACAACCACTGACAGTCGTGGTTTGTTTCGTTTAAATAATATCCAACTTGATAAATATTCAGCGGTAATAACTGTAGAAAAAACCGGTTTCTTTAAAGGCTACCGTGTATTTTCTGCTTCTGCAAACAATACAAATTTTATTAAACTAAAACTTGTTTCAAAATCATTGATCGGCAGCATTGATGCTGCAGCAGGTGGCTCAGTTAGTCTTCCAGATAATTCTAAAATTACGTTGCCAGCATCAGGTGTTGTGATTAAATCAAATAATCAATCATATTCAGGCAGCGTAAAAGTTTATGCTGCTGTGATCGATCCTACATCAGCAGATATTTCACAGATAGTTCCAGGAAGCTTCCAGGGAACCGATGCAAATAATTATCGTGTAACACTAAAATCCTTTGGAATGCTGGCGGTGGAACTAGAAGGCAGTAGCGGTGAGCAATTGCAAATTGCACCTGGTAAAACTGCAAAACTAAGATTCACTATTCCTTCTTCTTTACGTTCAACTGCCCCTGCTACTATTCCTCTTTGGTCAGTTGATGAAACAACTGGTCTTTGGAAACAAGAAGGCAGCGCCACTAAAGGAACTGATTATTATGAAGGTGATGTAAGCCATTTTTCATTTTGGAACTGTGATGTAAGCACTCAAACTATTTTTCTTGAGCTTACAGTAGCAACTGCTGATGGACCTTTGCCATTTACACATGTCAGAATTACAAGAGTCAACGGTGGTGGCGCCAGTTATGGTTTTACCGATTCTATAGGTCATGTTGGTGGTCTTGTGCCAAAAAATGAGTCATTACTTTTGGAAATACTCAATAATTGTTATCAACCAGTCTATTCGCAAAATGTTGGACCGTTTGGTTCTAATACTAATTTGGGTTCAATAACCATTACTCCCCAACCAATGACTTCATTGAATGTCACAGGCAGTGCTGTTAATTGCAGCAACCAACCAGTAACAAATGGAAATGCTTTAATCTATTTTGATGGTCTTTATTATAATACAACTATTAGCAACGGTAATTTTTCGATAACTGTGACTCGATGTTCAGCTACTACGCCTATTGAGGTGTTAGTAATTGACAATACCGGCCAGCAACAAAGCAACACATGGACAGGTTCTGCAAGTTCGGGTACAGTAAGTACAGGAGTATTGACTGCATGCGGCACATCATCAGTTAGCTTTATCAATTATTCTGTTGATGGCTCAAACTTCACTTTAAATACTGTCACACCTGGTGATTCAATTTCTATCTACAGCAGTCCCAGTGGAACAAATCAAAACACAACGGCAGTTTTTGGATTCAGAGTAAGCCAGCCAAATATGAACATTAGCTTTTATACTCAAGGAGCCACAGTTGGAACATTCCCGTTACAGCATTTATCAGTCAATCAATACGATTCAGTTTTAATAGTAACCCCATTTAATATAAATATTACGACTTATGGAGCACCTGGCCAGTTTATTGAAGGGAACTTTACAGGTCAGGTCCGAGAGTCAATAAATAATAACCTTCACACCGTTTCGGCTACATTCAAAGTAAGAAGAAATTAATACACCTTAAAAAAATTAAAGGGCCACCAAAAGGTAGCCCTTGCTGCTTATATAGACGGAAAAGAAAACTCAAAACGGTGGGTCTGCTGGAGTATTTGGATTATTATCTCTTTCTCTTAATGGGTAAGGCATTAAGTTTCTTTTGCGTTCAGCATTTGGTCTTCCAAAGCGACGCATATCTTCTAATTTTAATCCGCTCATGAATAATTCAATACAACGATGACGATAAATTTGATCCAGTAATTCAGCTATTGTAGCTGGAGCTGCAGGTGGCTGATTTGCATTTACACCATAGATATCATTGTTCTTAGTAACGACTTTGTTCAATTCAATTGTACCATTAGCAAGATCAGGTACTGTTGCCCGGGCATAAGCCTCTGCTTTGATCAAAATTATTTCTCCCGGTAAATAAACAGGGAAAGCAGTAGCTGCAGCATCTCCAAAACCTTTTATTCTAAATCTTGGGGATATTGTGGCATTGATAGAAGTATAAAAAGGAACTCTTCCATCAGTTAATGATGGTTGCAATGGAACCAATAAACCTAATGTTGAATCTCTTGGCTGAACAACATTGTTTGTCGAAGTTGCAATTTCATAAAGTGGATTTAATGAAAGTGCATCAAAATTGAATGTCGATTTTTTTGTAAGATCAACAAGGTTTGCTTCAGCCAGAGCCTGTGAATATAAGCCTGCAAACAAAGAATATCTTGCTTTAAGAGCATGCAACGTATTGACCATATCAATACCAGCCGGCACATACAAACTGAAAGAAGTGCTAAGTGGATTTGCAACAATTGTTGCTAATGCTTCATCAATAACGGTGATCGCCTTTTTAAATCCATCAACCCTATCAATAAAAGAAACATTAACCCCAATACCTGAAGGAACTTTTTCCCAAAACTCTGACAGGTCGCCAATTGACAATGCTTTAAAAATACTTGCGTAAGTAATCAGTGAACTTCCGAAATTTTTATCTCCTAATGTTTTAGCACTTGTAATTACTTTATCCGCATCATAGATCACTTTGTTCAGGTTTGTCCAGAAAGTAGTTAGCACTGAATTGTTACCATCGACTGCTGTTCCACCCGTAGCCAATTGTACCTCAGCTGTGTTACCTGGATTCACTACTATCAATTCGTTTGTTAAAAGCCCATTTACTGTTACAAGGTTATACAGGTTGCTTGCTCTACCGAGTGTGTAAACTCTTTGCAAACCGGTGACCACACCCGACAACCCCGCTTTTGTCGGATTAGCGAACAGATCATCTTCCATTGCTTTATTCGGATCTGTATAGTCTTTCTTACATCCTGATTGTACCATCACAACGCAGATGAGAACAAACATTGTTAAGATTTTTATTACTTTATTTTTCATAATAATTTTTTTGATGGTTTAGAATTTTGCTGATAAGCTTACACTATAAGTTTTTGGAATTGGCACCGATCCGAAATCAATACCACGAAGAATAGTGCTTTGTCCACCGGAATTTACTTCGGGGTCATATCCTTTATAATTATCCCAGCTTACGAGGTTGCGACCGCTAACGGTTAGCATAATATCCCGTAACGTTTTAAAATTACCAAAGGCATAACTTAATGATGTCTCTCTAAGTTTTACAAAAGATCCATCATCGATCCGCCATTGTTCTACTGAAGCATAAAAGTTGTTTATGTATCCCCGGGGATAAATTCCCATATGCTCTTTTTCGGCTTCCTTTCCATTACCAACGCCTTGTCTTGTCCTCCAGTCAGCATTAAAAACGTCCAAGCCTTGTACAGCATCTAACTGGATGCGCAGGCTAAGTTTTTTCCATGAAAACTCATTCACTAAACTTCCTGTCCAATCAGGATTTGGATCACCAATAACTTTTCTTACCAATGGGAAAGTTGAAATAGGGAGACCATTTGCATCTCTTTGCACGGTATATGTCAAAGGACCCGTTTGTGTTCCTCTTTCTCCCTGAATAAATCCTGAGCCATTTTTAACAGGGTTACCACCTGCATCCACTGCAAAAAATGCTCCATAGAATACACCAATTGGTTGTCCTTCAATAATGGCGACAGGTGCACCAGCATTAGTGCTCAATAATGTAAGAGCTTGCCCGATCTTAACAGCCTTATTCTCGTTGTGATTGTAGATAGCTGTTATTGTCCAGTTGAAGTCTTTATTTTGAAGAGGTTTGCCTGTAACTACAAACTCATATCCCTTGTTTTCAAGGCTGCCAAAATTATCAAGCAGGCTACTGAATCCTGTTGTTGGTGCTATAAAGCGATTGACCAACAAATCCTCTACTTTCTTTGAGTAAATATTTGTCTGGATGCTCAACCGGCTATTAAAAAATCCAAGATCAATTCCAAACTCAAGTTCTTTCTGGCGTTCGGGTTTTACGGCGGTATTGGCCAATGTGGAACTTGATGAAAGGGCAATACGACTTACAAATGAATTACTGCTGTATGAATTAAACCTGGAATAAGCACCAATACCAGTCAGGTTTCCACTTTCGCCATAGGCTACTCTCACCTTTGCAAAATTCAATATTTTATTGAGCCCGGAATTTTGCCAGAACTCATGTTCACTAATCACATAACTACCGCTTGCTTTATAATATTTCTGGCTACGCTGATCTTCACCAAAGACCGAAGAACCATCAACCCTGATAGCGCCGGTTACATACAAAAGATTTTTGTAACTGAAGTTTTGCTGAAAGTAATATCCAGAAACTGAAATTTCACTACGGTCATCAACACCCTGCAAGAGTGTACTGGCTCCATTTACTGTTTTTATCAATGGCGCTAATCCACGACCCTGCAACAATGAGTAACTTGATTTTTCGTATTGTACTGAATAACCTACCTGTGATGTTGAAGTAATATTGCTCGCGATCTTAAATTGATAGGTGCCGTTAAGTTCATTGTTTATCTGGAAGAAATTATAATTAGCGGCACTTGCATACCCATTTCTTGTCGGATCAAGTGTTGGTCCGCCGCCAAAGAAGCCATCACTTACATTATATGCAAAAGGAGGAATATAAGTTTCCCCTTTTTGTCCATATTGATCAATACCCAATGTATAATCAAATGTCAATCCCTTAATAGGTCTTATTTTCAGACCTGCATTTGCAATAAGACGGTTTGTTTCTTGTTTCTGCTTAATATCTTCAATTATGGAAACAGGATTTACTCTTCCTCTTTCACCAACAGCCTGCAAATTTCCTGTTACATCTCTTTGCCAGATATTATGAAAATTACCAATGATATTAATTGAATTCATTGGTGAGAAAAATGAGTTACCATCAGGTTTTTCGTTGCTAAAACTATTTATATAATTTAAGCCAATAGTAAATGTGACTTTATTACCAATAGCCTGGTCAAGGTTGGTTCTGAAACTATACCTTCTGAAATCAGTGCTTTTAATGATGCCCTCGTTTTTAAAGTAAGAAGCAGAAGTATAGTATTTTGTTTTGTCTTTGCCGCCGGCTACAGATACTGTGTTATCGGTGCCAAGACCTGTTTGGAATATATAATCGTTGTAATCATATCGCGTTACAGGGGTCGTGTTTGTGGGTAAGGCAAGAGGAGTTCCAACCATTGAAATAATATCTTGAGTAAGTGCCCCGGCTCCGTCAGTGGGCCCTCCAAATTTTGTTGGCGCCATATTTACCGGAACGCTTTGTCTTAATTTGCTGGACATTATACTTGTGCTGAAACTTACAACGGGTGCACCAGTGCTGCCTCTTTTGGTAAATATCTGTACAACGCCGGCATTGGCCCTGGAACCATAAATAGCCGCAGCAGCGGCACCATTTAATACCTCTATTCTATCGATATCTGCAGGATTGATATCTGCTAAACGATTTTGTCCAATTGTTCCTACAAATGATCCCCCATCATAATTAGCGCTGGTATTTGTAACCCGGTTTGTCGCATTGTTTATTATTACACCATCTATTATATAAAGTGGTTCGCTGGAACTGGAAATAGAACTTATTCCTCTTAATCTTACTGAAAATCCTCCACCGGGATCACCATTATTCTGGATGATTTGTGCACCCGCAGTCTTACCCTGCAATGCACCGAGAACATTTGATGTAGCTCCCTTATTTAATTGATCACCTTTTACAGTACTGATATAACTGCCAAGTTGCTTTCTTGTAGTTCCGGCAGAAGTCCCTGTAACCACAACTTCATCAAGCTTCAGCACATCTTCCGCTAAAGCAATATTGGAAGTATAAGAGCTTTCACTTCCTACAGTAAGTGATTGGGTTTTTGATTTAAATCCAACAGCTGAAAACTCCAGCGTATAAGTACCGGGTTTCAGGTCAGCATTAAAACTATAATTTCCGTCTCCGTCAGTCACACCTCCAAAAGTTGTGTTGTTAACAGCAACAGAAATTAAAGCAATGCCTTTACCATCAGCGCCGGTAACCTTACCGCTTATTTTTACCTGGCTCATGGTGGCTATGGAGGCCAGGCAGAAGACGAGTACAAGACTCAGTTGACAATACAATGGTCTTGAGATTTTTTTTCGGTTCATAGATTTTTTGTTTGAATAATTAAATGGATATACTTCATGCAATCTTACAGGGAGCGGATCTATAATATCTCTACGCCTTTTTCTTTATAAGCATCAAAAATTTTTTCACCTGGATCTAATTCTGTTATCATAATATCTAACAGATCAAGATCTCCTATTTTTAATTTTTGTTGTGTATTTATTTTTTCGGCAATTGTCAGCGCCACCACTTTTTTTGAAGATTGGATCATCGCTTTTTTCACCTGCACCACATCCCAATCATTATCCGTAAGCCCATGCTCGGCGTCAATTGCATTTATGCCCAAAAAACAAATATCTGCGTTGATCTGTTTGATCTTTGTAATCGCATCTCCCCCCACCGTGATCTTTGAATTCTTTGAAATACGATCACCAATAAATATTACTTCGATATTCGGGTGATGAATATATTCCATCGCTGCAGGCAAACTGCCCGTAAAAAAAGTTGCACGTAAATGTTGTGGTAATGCTTTTGCTAATTCAAGAATCGTTGTACCACCTGTTGTAAGAATAAACATGCCATCACGAATTAACCTCACGGCTTTTTGAGCGATCATCTTTTTATTATCATGAGAATAGACGCCGTTAGTTTGAAATGAAACATGAAATGATTTGGATAATGCGCCGCCGTGTACTTTAATGATATCACCCGTTTCAGCCAGTTCAGACAAATCGCGACGAATAGTGTCTTCAGAAACATTGATGACTTCGCAGAGATCGGATGTCAAAACCCTGTTATGAAGATTAATTTCTCTTAGAATGAACTCCTGGCGTTCCTTTTTTAGCATAAGCGGTTCTGGTTGTTGGGTTGTCTAAACTAAGTTAGTTTTTTTTAAAAGCCGCAAAAAGGTGCAGGAAATTTTAAAAAAACCTGCAAAAACGTTCACCAACCCTTAATTTTAAGACACGAAACCGCAAAGCTTAAGTGACTATATTTATTATATGAACCCCAATATTGAAAAGCTCTACAGCATCGCATCAAAACCAGAAAGGCTTATAATCGGTCTGATGAGCGGAACTTCATTTGATGGTCTTGATGTGGCGCTTTGTAAAATAAAAGGGAGCGGACCGGAGACTGAAGTTGAGCTGGTGAAATTTGAAACCTCGTCTTATGAAAACGATTTTAAAGAAGAATTGAAAACGATCTTCTCCCGCCGTGATGCTGATCTTGAAAAAGTTTGTTTGCTGAATGAATGGGTGGCGATTCAACATGCGGCAATTATAAATAGCTGTTTGCAAAAATGGGGCTTTTCAAAAAATGATATTGATCTGATTGCAAGCCATGGTCAAACAATATATCATGCTCCAAAATTTTTACATGGCAGGGAAAAATTTCCAAATGCAACATTACAGATCGGCGATGGTGATCATATTGCAGTAAATACCGGCATCATTACGATCAGCGATTTTCGGCAAAAGCATATTGCCGCCGGTGGCGAAGGAGCTCCGCTTGCTGTTTATGGCGACTATTTTCTTTTTTCAAAAAAAAGAGAGAACAGGATCATGCTGAATATTGGTGGTATCGCAAATTTTACTTTCTTACCTGGTGATCTTGATGGAACAAAAATTTTCTGCACCGATGTTGGTCCCGGCAACACTATGATGGATGCTTTTGTACAAAAAAATTTCACTGGAAAATATTTTGATGAAGGATCAGCAATTGCAAAAAAAGGAAAAGTGAATGATGATCTGTTGAACCAGTTAAGAGCTCATTCATTCTTCGCAGGAGATTTTCCAAAAACGATCGGGCCGGAATTATTCAATCTTTCTTATTTGCAAAATGCGATAGAACGATCAGCGATCACATCAATAACTAATGAGGATGTAATGGCAACACTAAATCGCTTTTCTGCCTATACAACTGCAGATGCCATTAAAAGATGTGTTGAAAAGAATGAAAGTTATTCAATCTATGTTAGTGGCGGTGGTATGCATAATCCATTGTTAATGGAAAACATAAAATCACAATTACATGGAATGAAATTTTATACGACAGACGATCTGCACATCAATCCAGATGCAAAAGAAGCAGTGCTGTTTGCACTGCTTGCTAATGAATGTGTTTGCGGAGAAAAAATCAATATTGGTAAAGGAAGAAATAAAATTCCTTCCGTCACAATGGGGAAGATCAGTTTCCCTGGTTAATTACTTTACATTAAAATCAACCTGCTTATCACCCCACATCAATGACACCTTTCCATCTTTGCCGATAATATAAGTTAGTTTTTCTGCAAAGGCCTTTGTCTTTCCACCTTTCACTTTTACTCGTAATGCATCATCGGCGTCCTTATAACTAAAAGCACCCCATTGTTTCCATGTTTTACTAAAGATGATCGTCCATTCGTCGCCATTCATAATTGTAAAAAGTCCGTATTTACCGGCCGGAAGGGCCTTGCCTTCGACTTTTATATCTTTATTTACTTCAAACACGGTTGCTTCATTTGCACCAGCACGCCAAACCTTACCTTCCATTGGTTCCAGATCCTTACCGATCGTTCTTCCTTTTACAGAAGGCTGGCTATAATCAATGCTGATAGTAACACCGGATTTAGTTGTCTCTTTCGCAGTTGCCGGCGGACTTGGTCTTTTTGATTTATCTTCCTGCCCACTGGCTACAAGAGAAAGAAATAACACGGTTGAAAAAAGTACTTGTTTCATATAAATAGTTTATGATTAAAAATACGGAGAACTATAAAATTAAGATTAGTTACTTGACGAACGGCGACCTTCACTTAATTCTTTCAAATTTAACAGCCCCTGTTCCATTTGTACGCCATAAATATTCTCATAAAAAAGCGATCTGAATTTTTCCCAGGGATACCATCTTAGTTTAAAATCCATATACCATTGAAGTGTAGCGGAATCGCCCTGCTGATGCCGGATGATCTTAAAACCACTAATGACCGGTCTTCCGTTGTCCGTCTTCATTTCAGTTACCAGTTCGTCTTCTTTTCGCTCCGTCATACTGATAGTAGTTCCGCGAATGCTAATGCTTGAATCCTTTAAAATTTGAAACTCATTTTCCGGTATATTCTTTAATGCAGGATGCCATTGCTTCCATTCCGGTAAGCTTTCTATATGTGTGTAAACAACCCTATCATCAGCCGCAATATTAGTAGCTTTTGATATCCTGATATGACCGGGAATAAAAAGAGAAATGATCGTTACCAATAGGAAAAGAAAAATAAAACTCAGTATGGCTAATTTGATGATACGCATAATAATTAATAATTAAAAGATTCCTCAGGGCTTTGTCCGCAAGCTTCGTCATAAGCTTCGCTTAATTCCTCACTTGTGCCTGGAATGCCAAGACTCCAAACTCCGATCCCGAACTCACTTACTCCCAACGAAAAACTTTAATGGCAATAATATAAACGGCCACTCCCCACAAAGCAAGAATGCCGATCTGTTTTAGACAATCACTAAGATGTGCCCCTTCAAAAGCAACATTCCGCATGGCATCATTCAAATGTTTTAAAGGCATGATATCCGCAACAGCTTTTAACCACTTTGGAAATGCATCCGTAGAAAAAAATGTACCCCCAATTAAAAATTGTGGCAAGGTTATCAGGTTGGCAAATGGAGGGATCACACTTTCATTTTTTGCAAGACCACTCACAATAAAACCAAAACCCATGAACACAACCAATCCAAGAAAACTTAACACAAGCATTTCAAAGAAAGTGACCCACCCGTTTACCAATGTAAAATCAAATGCATAGTGACCGATGGCCAAAATAACAACAGCCGTTATCAATCCAAATAAAACACGGCTCAGAGCTTCCCCTAAAACAATATATTGGCGCTTAATAGGGGTGGCAAAAAACCTTTTTAAAACAAGTGTTTGACGCAGACTGAAAAATATAAATGCAACACCAAATACTCCGGCGCTTAATAATGAGAAACCAAGCTGACCGGGTAAAATAAAGTCAATAGTGCGGTAAATTCTGCCTTCGATCTTTACCACTTCATTGCTGATAACGGCAACAGAATTTTCCGTACCAAATTTGCTTTCATTCATTCCTTTTATCATTCCATCCATTATCGAACGGAGAACCTGTATGTTTTGTGGATTAACTGCTTCAGATGTTTTTAAATTTATCTGGACCGGTTTTGTTGGATCTGTATCTTTTTTCAAACTGATGATCGCAGCAATTCTTCCTTTCTCCAGGTCTTTTAGCAATCCAGCAGAATCCTTTTCCACAACATTTAATGCAGAAATACTTTGCAAACCTTTATATACAATGTTTGAAGTATCACTTGCCGGATCAAATGCTACACGTACCGACACTCTCCCACTTTCTCCAATAAATCCAAACACCAAAATAAAAATGAGCGGAAAAACAAAACTGAATATAACGGCAGATGGACTTCTGAAAACTCCTTTAAGACTGGCTTTTGTGATAGCCATCATAGCCCTCAGCTGGCTGTATGGTTGTGGCATTAATTTATGTTGAGTGGCAAATGTAAGTTTCTTGAGTCATTTTCTAATTGGTGGATTGTACTAACAACAATAGAAAATGTATAACACTAAAACATTAACTATCAATAATCGAAAATTTTTCAAGTAGCATTTTATATCATAAATTGGAGTGTGTGCATCATACCCCATTTTTCAGGTGACACATTCATCATTTGCAATCTTGCATTAGCTGTAACCACATTTCAATTATCTGCGTCTTATGATGTAAGTTCTGGGAAATTTTAAATATCTAACTTAATACCAAAGACATGAGAAAACTCAGAATAACGATTGTCCTTTTACTGACATTGACTTTCAATTCATTTGGACAAAATAAATACAGGCTGCCGATACCGGCCGCCACCCTTCCCGAAGAAATAGTTTATTCTATATCAACAGACACTATTTTCAATGCGGGAGTTTTATTTCATCCCAATAAAGAGTTAGCTAACCAGGTAGCAATTATCTGGGTTCACGGATGGGGAGTAAATTTTTATTCACCAGGTTACATTACTATTGGAAGATCTCTTGCCGAAAAAGGTTATACATGTATATCGGTGAATACACGCATGCACGACCTCGGAAATGTAGAAGGGTATAAAAAAGGTCTACGATTAAGAGGCGGTGGTTATTGGGGTGTAGCCGGCGATGAAGTAAAAGATATTTCAGGCTGGGTTGACTTTGCAGAATACAAAGGTTTCAAAAAAATAATATTAGTGGGACGTAGTGCAGGATGGGCTGCAGTACGCAGATATCAGTCCGAAAAACAAGATCCGCGAATAATAGGTTTGGTTTGCGCTTCAGGACAAGTAAGCGCCGATACAAGACCTGTTGATTCCACACAATATTTACCAGCTGTTCGCTATATGTCCGAAAACAAACCGGATAAACTTATAGAAGACCCCAAACGTTCTTTCCCATCCTACATAAGTGCTGCAACGTATATGGACATTATAAACACGCCGCAGGAACAAAAAGATTTTTTTGGTGTGATTACCCCACAGAATGGAGGCGTTGCAAAAGTGCATTGTCCCATTTTGATTTTTTATGCTACAAACGATGATGTAGGTAGCGAAACAGAATTGAAATCTTTGCAATCAAACATTGAAAAGAATTTCAAACAAGTTCAATTAACTACAACAATGATCAAAAACACTGACCACATGTACATGGGAGAAGAAAAGCAAGTAGCAGAAACTATTTCTAACTGGATTGGCAATATTTTAAAAGCCAAAAAAAATAATTGAACAAAAAACGAACCACAACAAGAGGCTTTCTCATTAATTAATAAAAAACTCAAACGGTAATCTTGTCTGCACAGAATTGGTCATTTGTTTTATACGCAGCATCTCGTTATAAATTTTAAACTGGTCTTCTCCCAATTCTTTCCGGATCATTTCTGTTTTTAAGGTATTGTCCTTTGCACCAAATAACCTGTCAAATATATTTTGTGTCTCAGGATATTCACGCAAACGATAATCTTTCAGCTTCGCCATTCTTGCTGCGCAATCAACTGCATCCTGCAAGCCGCCGAATTTGTCAACCAGGCCGATACCAATTGCCCGATTACCACTCCATACTCTTCCTTGTGCAATGCTGTCTACATCTTCCACTGATTTTTTTCTACCATCGGCTACTCTTTGTTTGAAACTCAAATAAATTTGATCAATATTTTGTTGCACAAATTTCTTTTCATTCTCATTCATTGGCCGATAAATAGCGCCGAGATCAGCATAAGGCGCTGTTTTCACTCCATCAAACGTTACTCCCAATTTATTTTTAAAAAACCCTTCCATGTTTGGG
>JGI24806J26614_1000021_pt1 | contig 23140 bp, 23 predicted proteins | sample Kansoi200umMDA_FD_26614 | JGI IMG/M metagenome (IMG submission 26614)
CCACAAAAGAGTCGTTCTCCGCTTCAGGAACCTCTTCACTAGCATTAGCCATGAAGAATCCAGCTGACAAAGGGCTTGAATCTGTAGCAACAATTTTACCCCTATAGTTAGCCATCTTTAAAGACTTTATTGAGTTTATACCTGCAGGGCCGGAGGCCCCTGGAATGAGAACAACTGATATCATTAACTTACGTAAAATACATTATCAATACTTATATTCGTTATAATTAAATTACTTTTAAACATTTACTTCTTTAAATCACAAAGTTGAAATTTCGCTAATGGAAAATTCAATTGTATACTTTTGAACCTCAAAGAAGATTATCATGTACACTGCAATTATAACGATCATTCTGCACCTGATCTAACAATCAAAAATGTCATAAGACAGGCCGAAGCAATTGGCTTAGAAACTCTCGCTTTTACTGAACACGTAAGGAAAAATTCAGAATGGATACCTAAGTACCTTAAAGAGTTAGAGTTTTACGATAATAATTCTCCAATAAGGATCCTTCACGGATTTGAAGCCAAGATTCTTGAGGATGGCTCAATAGATTGCCCGGAACAATATAGTAGAGATTATTTCATTATTGCTAGTTTTCATACCAAATATAATAGCAAAGAAATTTGGGTAAACGCACTCAAGAAAGCTATTGAAAATCCCGATGTCGATGTAATAGGACATATCGCACCAGAATACTCATTTGCACTTGAGAGCAGAGAAGTCGATCAGTTGGCTTCTCTGATGGTAAAAAATAAAAAAATCGTCGAACTTAATGCTAAATATCATAGACCACCTGGTGATTGGGTAGTTATATTTAAGAAAAGAGGTGTTACATTACATCTTGGAAGCGATGCCCATTGCTTGGAAGCGATAGGACAGTATCAAAAAATTTCAGATCTTATTTCCCTTGCTGATTCCTCTTAGATTTCTGTCCTTGAAATTAAGAATGAATTAGCTTAGTCTATAATATACTTTAGGTTCCATTTATTTTTTAATGCATAAAAGGTGATAATTTTAAACACATTATTCAGTGCTATATTGGCATTATTTTTCTTTCTCTTTTAGAGAAAATTTTTTTTCTATTTGTAGATGATGAAATGATATGTGTAAAATTTAGAGAAGTGAAGATGATATCAATAGTATCATGCACGATCGATCTTAATATACTAGGATATTTCCCCATTTATTTCTCTGCTAAAGAACGTAGAGATTGTTCTATTACTCAAAATAAATGTTCATTTTTAATGAGGCATGAAATCGATGGATTAACTATCTTTTATCTATCTGTGTTTAGTTATTTACATCGTTATTTACATCCAAATCTAAAGAATCCCGATCTAAAGGTAATGATTATTCATCTATTAAAACACATGTGTTTGTCAATATGTATCTAATAATTTTTCTTTTTTCTCTTGCAGAAAATTTTTATTCATACTGCTAAACTCATTTCGATGAAAAGTAGGGTGCATATCATGACAATATCCTCTCTGTACAAATATGATGATGTCCTCTGCTAAATTACGATAATGAAAGACGAACAAAGTATAAATCCATAATCAATATTTTTCAAGATCTCGTCTATCTTATTTCATATTCAAGCACCTATCAATTATCATGATCATAGGCTGAGAATTAATTTGCTACAATATCATCTGGATAAGAGATTTCTAGTGCAATAATATATTTTCACGCAAGTCCATTTTGTTCAGGCGTTTTTTATAAGCTATGGTAATATTCTCTATAGTTGAACAGAGCTTACTCTTATCTGACTGCCTATGATTTCTTTCAATATTTCAGTATTGCGAATATGAACTGTTTCAACTTGAATCGAATCAATATGAGCAAATACGGAAGAGTTAGGCATCGTATCTAAAATTTACGACTCTNGTTTATCTCTTGTTTTGCTCTAAATTTGGGAACTACTGAAACACTGTTCATTGATTTTTTGTATAACGCCGNGAATATCTAACTATCTAAAATTAAAATTTTCTCGCTTTTGGATTNAGAATAGAATCAAGCGTATTACCTATAAGTACAAAAGAAAGTCCTGTAAGGNCAATCATGAATCCGGGAGGCATTATCCACCACCATAAACCTCGAGAAACTGCTCCAGCTGAATTTGCTTCATGGAGAATTTGTCCCCAAGTAGGAATAGTAGGATCTCCTAATCCCAAGAAACTTAGAGCTGCTTCTCCCAGAATAGCCCCAGGAACTGAGATGGCAATACTCGCAAATGTTAAAGGAAGAAGTTGTGGGATTATATGTTTGAATATTATTTTTATATCAGATTGCCCCATTAATTTCGCTGCTTCGACATATTGTAAATTCTTTATTTGCATGGCAAGACTCCTTGTAACTTTTGCTGTACCAGCCCAGCCAAAAATCACTAAAAAGCCAGTAATGAGAAATATACTTCGACCAATAGTAACAGACATTATAACAAGGAGAGGAAGGGCTGGTAGCGTATAAAAAATATCATTAATTCGCATTAGTCCTTCATCTGTTCGATTTCCTTTGTATCCAGCCATAACTCCGTAAATCAATCCTATAACTACAGATCCTATCGACACACTCAAGCCAATGAATAGTGCTACGGGCGCTCCCCATAGAATGCCTATTGCCAGATCCCGGCGTAATTCATCAGTACCCATTAATCCATAAACTCTTCCTCCAAGAATTAATCCAGATTCTTGGACAGTATCAGAATCGTTAAAAAGGTAAAATGTTTCTTTGACAATATATTTTCCCTTCAATACTTTGTTTTCTTCAACGTCTGAAAATATCATCACCTGTGGTTTTGATATATCCTGAGGATATCTAAAAGAGTCTCCTATTTGTCGAAGATATTCACTTATGATTGGATCCGTAGAAAATATTCTGGATGAGAATTGGTTTTCATTGCTCTTTACTAAAGATGAAGGTAAGGAGGAATAGTAAATTTTAAACTGCTCTCCATCTGGTCTTATTATGTCCACCTGCAATACTGGAGGTATCTGACCATATTGTACAGAGTATGGAATTATGAAGTCACTTGGGTAAGAATCGTATGAGAAATCTATCGTGTAAGAATGAATTTCAGTTTGTATATTATCAGCGATTACTATCTTTGTTATTGACGCATCATCTAAAGTCATGATAAGATGTTCAAAGACTTTAGGAGCAAATATTCCCGCGTTTGTCCATTGAGGCGCTGCTGCTTTAGGATAATTAATCCAATAGTCTGGATTATTCCATTGTCTAAATGATTCTAATGGGACTGCTAAAATTGCATACAACGAAATTATAATCAGTGACAGCAAAATGATAAGACCTACTATTCCACTTTTAGATCGACGGAATTCTGTTAAGAAAGCAGAACGAGGAACTATTTGGCTAGTCATCTTGCTTTTATCCTTGGATCAAAGAATACATAGAAGAGATCTGTAATGAATATCGCAACAACAAAAATTAAGGTCGAGACATATGTAAGACCAATAATAATAGGGACATCCGAGAGTCCTATCGCGTCATAATACAACTTACCTATTCCAGGCCAATCAAAAACTGCCTCAACTGTTATTGCTCCTCCAAAGGAAGTCGCCAAACTTAGTGCTATGATAGTTACAATTGGCGGGGCTGCGTTTTTTAAAGCATGTGAATATAGAATTTTCCGCTTGGATATTCCTATGGCCCTTTTAGATACTATATAATCTTCGCTTAAAAACCTCTCGACAAAATATCTAACTATATATGCCCATGATCCAAAACCTACGAGAATTAGGGTCATAAAAGGCAATATCATATGGTATAGTAAATCCGAAATATAAGAGACATCGGAGGGTGAAGTGAGGGGAGTAGACCGGGAAGGAAAAATATGGTATACAAACGCAAATGCATATATCATTAACATACCTATCCACCATATTGGGAAGCTTGTGCTAAATACCGCAAGTGCAGAATTCGTTCTATCCCAAATGGATCCAGCCTTGCTTGCTACAAATGCACCAAGAAATAGTCCGATAATTGTTATAACTATTGTTGATGTAGTGAACAATAATAAAGTCTTAGGGATCCTTTCTATTATGATATCGCGTACACTCGAGGAGCCTGAATCAGTAGTAAAAAAATGAGAATTTCCCAGATCTAATATCGCTACCTTAAATAAAGTATTTAAAAATCGTGTAGGTGAATACCACGGCTCATTTAGGCCTAATGTTTTGTATTCAAAATCTTTTTGTACGTCTATATATTTTTGCCGGTCTTGGACGCTTTCAAATTTTATATCGCCTTTATTTACTTGATCAAGAACATTTACATTCACTGAATTTTTCAAAACTTTGTCCATGGTGTCGCCTAACAAACCTATCGTCATAACTAATGTTACAAAGAGAACTATCATCATATTCATTGATCTCTTTAACAGATAATGAAGAAAGCCTCCCAAGCCTCGTTTAAGATCATAAAGATTGGTGTATTAATAGTCTGTGATCTATAGTCGTAAATCATAGCATGTCATTACAGAATTCTCTGAACTTAATAAGAGGATGGTAACCCTTGGTTGTGGATAAGATAAACTATTAAACAATAAATCAACGAATGTAAAAGTGGGGCAGAACATAGTAATATAAACGGAAGGATCCCAATTTTTAAAACTCATTCCTAAGTCTGACTGTAGAGCAACAATAGCTAATGGTAATGGGTTGTGCGCTTTATCACCCGCTTTATCACCGCGCTTGCCCTTGTTTTAGCAAAAAGGATCCCTATTTCTCCATCTTAATAGAATCTGCCTTTTCTGAGACATTTAGTAAAACCTTACTTGCAATGCAAGGTGAGATTTAAAAGTTGATGTAGCAGTAGGACCTCTTGTTATTTTTTATGTCGTTCCGTTCTTTGTGAATATTGGTCTGCTGATTTCATAGGGCCTGTGCATTTAGTGTGCTATAGCATAGGATTCGACAATACTGTTAAAAAATCTATTTATTCTCTTCATGAATTCAATTTATAACTACACTGTATCTAGTTCGTGTTTAGAACTTACGCATTCTAAATGGATTGAACTTTCCTTTACCTAAATCTGTAGAACCATCAATAGTTGGATTCAAATATCGACTCGACAAATATCTAGTAAGATCGTTTGGGCCTACTATATCTGGTTTCCTTTGATTTGAGAAAGTAGTAGATATATGTATTAATCCCATGTTTTCATTTTCTTTTGATTCATCCAGAATTTCGCAAAACATACTTGTCATGGAACATGTAGCCTTAAGATCAGTACCCTTCTTTATCCATTTTAGGTTTGAAAGATTTGTATCTATAGATTTTTCCCATGTAGGATCATTTTCTACTAGCCATCTAGGTATGCGTTGAATATTTTGCATTATTCATCTCTCCTCAGAACCTTTAATTAAAACTTTGTTTAAATTGACAATACTGACTGCAAACTTTTCAGAATGACCTTAACTTATTTAAGGTCTTGTTCTGGGCAATAGTAAATTGTCCTTCTCATCTATAATATACAAACAGACAAGGTTAAGGCCTGTGAAATTACAGAATCTGACGGTTTATATATCCGATAACTATGTCCTGAAGGAATAATCAATATCTGTAGTATTGACTATAAAATTAACAATGTAACAAACTATGATAAATCTAAAGACACATTAGATTATGTGGGAAGAAAACAAAATATGTAGGCTTGCGACAGTTAGTTATATTTTTTTCAAGCTTCTAAAGAATTATTCACTGTTATTAAGATTATATGATCAATAATCAATATTAAATGATTTATTTAGTAAATATATTACAATAAAAATTTACTATAGTAATATTTAAATAATAGAATAAACTATTTATACTAGTTGGCGGGATGCCGTCAATTTTATGGTGAAAAAATGGTAAAAGATATCTCAATGTTTAGTGATAGATGTCCTCGCTGCGGAAAGGGGCCGATGGTAACTGATAATTCAAGCGGCGAGATGTTTTGCGGAAATTGTGGATTTGTTGTTACAGAAAGGATAGAAGAAACAGGTCCTGAATGGCGTGCATTTTCGAAGGAGGAACATGAAGATCGAAGTCGCGCAGGAATCCCAACTTCGCTTGCAATGCATGACATGGGACTGGCTACTATTATTGGCCCCGTAGATAAAGATGCTTCAGGCAAGCCATTATCGGCTTCTATGAAAAGCACTATTGAAAGGTTAAGGACTTGGGATAGTCGTAGCCAAGTTCATGAACCAGTAGATCGCAATTTCCGACAAGCATTTAGTGAATTAGATAGATTAAAGGATAAACTTGCAGTAGGCGATGCCGTAATTGAAAAAGCCGCGTACGTATACAGAAAGGCTCTGGAAAAAGGGCTAGTCAGAGGACGTTCTATTTCTGCTTTAGTTGCTGCTGCTCTATATGCGGCATGTCGAGACACAGAAACACCACGAACCCTTAAAGATATTGCTAATGCAAGTAACATTAAGAAAAAGGATGTAGCGCGTTGTTATAGATTGCTAATTAGAGAACTTGATCTTAAAATGCCGGTAGTGGATCCTGTAAAATGTGTTGCAAGAATTGCAAGTAAAGCAGGTCTCTCAGAAAAGACGAAACGTAAAGCATTAGAGATCTTAAAGAAAGCAGAGGAAGGAAAAATTTCTGCCGGAAAGGATCCAATGGGTTTGGCAGCTGCAGCGTTATATGTTGCTTGTGTGATGAATGGAGAAAATAAAACACAAAAAGATGTTGCAGAGGCAGCGGGTGTAACAGAAGTAACGATCAGAAATAGATACAAAGGTCTTAAGATGCATCTTAAGCTCTAAGGTCATTTAGCAATCTTCTCCTTTCATTTACTAGTTCTTTAAGGAAACTCACTTTTTCATCTATTGTTGTCTGATTCACATGGTGTTTTAGAGCAAACTCGAGTGAAACGAGGAGCAAAGTAATGTCTGAATCAAGTGATAAGAGGTGATCGATATCTAAATTCTTAAGAGTTCCATTGGGAGTCAATGTAAGTTCATACCCGCTTAGCATAGCTGGCAAAATAGAAATCAATTCATCGTATGTAACTTTATCAATGGATGGCTTCATGGAATTTATTCTTAGTTTTATATTATGAGCCACTAAATTATTTGCTGTGTGCATTTCGACATAGCTTGCATGTCCTGTTCTTATACCTCTTTGCAGTATTGATGCCGCCCTGACCATTGTATTTAGCTTTGGATATTGCTTCCTCTTTTGTCGTCTGACGGGTTTATGCATTAAACGGAATTTGAGATTACCCTCTTAAATGCTTTCTTTATTAAAAAAGGATTATAATACGCTATATTTTTTATTCTTTTATTCCAGTGCACGTTTATTTGAATTTCGAGCCGTCATCATTTATGAGATTTAAAAAATGATGCGCCTAAAAGATTCCATTAGGATTACATGGCAATATGTGTGCTAGTTTTTTTATTTCATAAATTCAATTCTATTAATGTTCTATAGCATATTGGAATTAGCGAATATATTAAAGATGTGTACTATAATCGACAAAATTTTTCAAAGAACAACTTTACGTCTTTAAAGAAAGAAGAGCAGATTAAAAAAATCATGTAACTAATTGTCGGAAAATATTACCATAGTTCCTAATCATTATTGTACCTCTATAGCTGATTCATTAAATCCCATTTTAACCAAATATCCTTTAACGTCATCTCGATGATCTCCTTGCAACATAATGAAACCACCTTTTGCAGTCCCTCCACATGCAAATCGACTTTTTAATTCTTTAACAATACGTTGCATATCGCTTAATTTTGGATCAATGCCCTCTATCATAGTAGTTGTCTTGGAAAAACGTCTTGTTTCAAGGCGGACAACAACTCGAGCATCTTCCTTTTCAAGTTCCCCGCAGGCGCAAAGATCATCTGGCAGACCACATTTTTTGCATATAATCGCCATCTTATGGTAGAATTCTATTTGTCAGATCCTATTATTAAGCCTTCCCGGTGCAGACAAAAAGAATTATAGAGTTATGTTTCTAGAAATATTAATGTCCATAGATGATACGAGACAGTATAAGGAACCATCGGCAATAAAAAATGCAGCAGAATTACTTACAAGAGGAGCATCGCTAATAAACGAAGGATGCCCCAAATGTCGAGGTGTTCAAGTCAAATTCAAGGAGATAATTACGTGTATTAATTGCGGAAATCAACAAAAAGTATCTAATAATGTATCTTCAATACACTCAAAACAACATTCTATGGTTGAAGATTCTAAAGGGCTCCCTCTAGAATTAATAGAGAATAGAATTGCCTATAATATAATAAAGCTAGTAAATATACTTGATTATAATGAAGATATTAGCAACCAGAAAAAAAAGGCTGATCTTCTTGAATTATATCTTACGATAATTGAAAAAACTAGACACTTGAGAAATAAAGCCGATTTTTAAATATCGGATGTAACTGGATCCAGAAGTTCTTGATACAAAATGTTATCAACAGATTCTACCGTCATTAATACTGTAACACGTAACAATTTGGTTTTTCTTTGTACTATCGAACATAGACCATCTCATAAATTTGGGAGCAGCTTATATGTAATAGCTTTATAGCTGGACATTATTGTTTTTATTATTTCTCGAATTCTAGTTTTTTTCTTTGGTGGTAAAAGAATCCGCTAAAAATTTAGAGAATACTCAAGTTTTCATTTACGAGAATCCTCAGTTGTTGTAAATTCTTTCTTTCTCCATGACTTGAATAGTAACTATATATTGGATGTTTCAATTGTAAAATAAAAAATGACGAGCAAACTTACAACGTAATCTATTTAAGGCCTGAATACAACTCATTGATTTGTTATGAGTAAGAAGAAGAACGCTCCTTTGCCTGCTTCCAGTGCAGGATTACTAAGATTTTTTGAAGATGAAACCAAGGGAACAAAAATTAAGCCTGAAATCGTATTAGGCGCTACTGGTGCCTTAATAGGAATATCTATTTTAATTAGGATTCTCTTTCCAGTCTCATAATGACGATTAATGTTTGGTCCTCGCTTAGATAGTATATCAAATATTCATAGAAGATGGTCATTTACTCTATTAAATCCATCATCATATAAACTCTCTTACCTTGTCTCTATTGCGAGTACTACTACTACTATTATTATTTGTCATTTCTACCTTCTTAAAACGGATTGGTTCATTTTTGCTTCTCATATGCTGTTAGGCTTAGCAACCATAACGGGAGCAAATATTCTTGATTTTTTTTTATTGCAGAGAACTCCAAATAACAAACTCACAAAGGTACATCATGTTTCTGCATTTGCAAATCTTCTGTGGGTTATAACAATCTTTCTTGGAATTACATCGGATATATTATTATCATCTAGGAACGAGACTATTACAACCTATATTGTTGAAGGGATGTTCTTAGCAGTTGGATTACGCATAGGAATTTTTACTTCTGTTTTTGGTGCAACTATCAGTAAGGCCATAACAGTAGCCTTTATTTCACCACTGCTTTTATTATTTACTTTTTTGCCTTTTAATTTTTATTTTGAGGCTTTAACAACACCAATCGTTCTTGGTTTCGGGTCTTCACTTTTGTTGCTTGGAATTATATGGACTATATTCGCTGATAGGTCTGGGAGGCCTGGAATTAAGAGCACTTTTAGAGTTTTGCAAGCATTTCTTGCTGCGTGGACTGAAAACAAAGCAGACAATATGGAAGCGATTGCAGAGTCAAAGGCCCACATTGAAACTGTAATTACATATGTTCTAAAATTTAAAACTATGAATTCTGATAAGGTATTTATTATTCTCCCTGATCTACATCCTGGGCCATTCAATCCTATAGGCGGAAGTAACCTACCTTATGTTCTTTATATGTTATTTGCTAGAAGTGCTATGGTTATGCACAGTGTATCTGGCCACTTTCTAAATATTCCTTCAAAAAAAGAAGTTGATATATACGTCAAGGCCTTATCTACTTCCAGACTGTCTGAAGCAGGAAGTTCTTGCACCAAGCCTGTCCAAATCAAAATGGAGAAGTGCACAGTCACAGGAATTGCATTTGGTCATAGTGTTATTGTGCTCCTCTCAATGGCTCCAACAGGTATGGATGATGTACCTGAACATATTCGCACTTGCTTAGAACATTATTCATCAGAGATTGGATTTCAGAATATACTCATTATCGATACTCATAATGCAATGGGCGAATCCTTAAATCAACAAGATAGCGAAATTATGATATCTGCTACAAAACATTGCTTAAACGAACTAAAACGCGCAAGGCAACACAAATTTAAAATCGGGTTTGCTAACTCTGACGAACTTTCATATAATATGCAATCTATGCCTGATCTAGGACAGTCTGGGCTTTCATCGCTACTGCTGCTTGTGGAAGGAAATGCATATTTCATAGGTTGGGCAGACTCTAACAATATGTGTAATGAACTTCGAAATTACATTATCTCCCAATTAAATAATAATATGATAAATATGCTAGAAATCTGTACATCCGATACTCATTCGACTTCTGGAAAGAGGAATCGACACGGATACTATACTTTTGGCAATTTTAGCACACCACCGGAAGTTGTTAAGATCTATCTTGACTTAGCAAGAAAGTCTATCGAAAAAATGAGCCCCTCCACATTTGAGTTACTTACGAATAGCTCACGCATCAAGGTTATGGGCAAAAGCCAATTTAAAGATTATTCTATTGCCCTAGACAAATCTATGAATATTACTAAGCTTTTTCTTATCATTACTCTTCTGGTATTTATAGGAATGTTAATTTTCAGTTAAATCTATAGGCCAATTTTATGCTGATAGGAAATAAAAAGATGGATGGGGAGAGATTTGAACTCTCGACCACCTGTGTGTGAGACAGGTATCATGACCGGGCTAGACTACCCATCCAGTTTGTGACTACATCTTTATAATAAAGAATAAGAAATTATACTTTCTAAAGTTGTAAACGCTTACCATATTAATACCTTTAAAAAAACCATTGACTTGTGGCTGCTCAGCTTTTAAGAGTAAATTATTATTTGAGAAAAAATTTGACACTATGACAATGTGTCTAATATTCTAACATAGGGAACTATAATTAATTTAGAAGGCTTATCAAAAGGTCAAATAGCATTGATAAACATAAGTTTTCTCAGCTTAAATTCAGAGAATAGAACTATAATAGGTTATGCGGTCCACTAATCAATTTGTTAACAACTCTAAATATGATATGATATAGTATACACCAAGATGACATAAATCTAAATTCCTATATTTGTTGTTTTCCTATAGTTACTGAGTTCATTATTCTAGATAAAGATACTACCCCCATTGATGTTTCACTTATAGGAACGGATGTATGATGTCATTATTTCAATGGGTTATGATGACTGGAAGAATTGTCATTAGTCATTTGATAAAAAACATGTAAAGTGGGGAGATAGATTTAACTTACTAAATATACTAGGTACCTGAGAATATTGCATAAATGTCAGATACGTAAAAAGTATCAAAGTCAGACTTGTTATAGCCGGACTATTTCTCTCCGAAAACACATAATACTAGAAAATTTAAAGGGAAACGGATAGGAAGAAAAAGATCTTCAAGTAGTATAAAGAGCATTTACCACCCTTCAACGATCCTAAGCTTAAGTACAATCGATAAGAAAAATCGTAGAGCTGAAGCAAGGAAAGATTGTTGAAGCGATTCTTCTGTCAGCCAGAGATGAGGAATCCTGACCATCATATTATTAAGTGGACTTTATAGATGCTGTATAAATTTATTATAAAGCCAATAATAATTGTGCCAAAGGATTGTCTCCATCTGATAAGACTAGACTTCCTTTTGGATAAATTAAGAAATCGAAAAATAGAACCAAATGAGGTCATAGAATTAAAGGAAATTTTAAAAAACGAGCAAAGAAACACTAATGCTGAGGTAATAATGCAGTTATCCTTGGCATAACAATACTGTTGGGATGAGTAGCATAAGAATTTTCAAATAGAAAATTTAATCTAGGTAGTCTTCTTAATTTTGAGTTAGAGAAAAAGAAAATGAAAAGATGATAAATTATCTCCATTAATATAATAATAAATTCATATATGTCTATATATACACAAGCTATATCTCTATGTGCCTTCACTAAATCCTTCTAAATATATCTTCTGCTCCTCAGTGAGTTTGTCAATAGATATATCCATAGATTCTAACTTAGCAAGAGCAATTTCTTGATCCTGACTTTTTTCGATATTATATACTAGTGGTTTCATACTTCCTTTGGACTCAGCCAGTCTTATTACTGATAAGAATTGGTTCGCAAAGCTCATGTCCATAACCTCGGAAGGATGACCTTCTGCAGCTGCCAAGTTTACTAAGCGGCCTTCGGCGATTAAATATATTCTGCTTCCACTCTTTAGGGTATACTGCGTTATGTTTTCATTCATTTGCTTCTTGTTTACAGATTCACCTTCTAGTGCAGTAACAGATATTTCAACATTGAAATGACCAGCATTTGCTAGTATTGCCCCGTCCTTCATTTTGCTAATATGCTCTTCAATGATAACATCTTTACAACCAGTGGTGGTAATGAAGATATCTCCTTTAGCAGATGCATATTGCATAGGTGCCACAGAGAAACCATCTAACTTTGCCTTTAGAGCTGCAATTGGATCTACTTCAGTTACTATGACATTAGCTCCCATTCCAGATGCGCGTCGTGCAACACCCTTTCCTACATGCCCGTATCCTGCCACGACAAAATTCTTACCTGAAAGGAGTACGTTTGTAGCACGTATAATACCATCTAAAGCTGACTGCCCGGTACCATAAACATTATCAAAGTCATGTTTAGTTTCGGCATCATTAACCGCAATAATCGGATAAATAAGCTTTCCACACTTTTGCAATGCTCGTAGTCTAATAACCCCAGTGGTCGTTTCCTCCGTACCACCATAAACCGTTGCTAGAGAGCCATTATTTTTTTTATGCATTTCAATAGTTAAGTCTGCACCATCGTCGATTGTTATATTAGGATTGATATCCATAGCTGAATGTATATCGTCATAGTATTCTTTTGTAGATACTCCTCGTCTTGCAAATATTGAAATGCCTTCATCAGCCGCCAGCGAAGCTGCGACATCGTCTTGAGTACTTAATGGATTACATCCACACCATGAAAGCTCTGCCCCCGCTATTTTGAGACTTCGGATCAACACAGCAGTTTCCTTAGTTACATGCAAACAACCAGAAATTTTAACACCCGTAAGCGGTTTAATCTTCTCATATTTCTGTCCCAACGCAACAAGAACAGGCATATGTGCTTCTGCCCATTCAATTTTCTTTTTACCCTCTAAAGACAAAGTAATATCTTTGACCCGATATGTCATATCTCTGGAAAATAATTTTACCATATATATATCACTGGAACGTTTATCCTTGAAAAAATAATTTTGTTATATACTGGAAAGAACCGATTTATTATGAAGCCTATAAATTTTTTTTATGTGCCTTGTATCAAAACCACATACTATCAAGGCATTTTCTTCATTCAAATGGATAAATAGTTTTTAGATACACTCATTGAATATTGAATATTGAATATTCATCAATATATTTTGTAAAGCAATGAAATGGCAAGAAAAATATGCATTGGTATAGTATCTGAGTTTATTGAATACCTTCCTAAAAAGTTGATATGTTAATCTAATAAAATAATGAACTTCTTAAGCTGTAATGGAGTATAGCCTAAACGAGGATAAGGATATGCCAGAAATGATCGTATCCAGTTATTTGTAACTACATTTTTTCTTTTTATCTTAATTGTTTATCTGGTAAATATTCTTTAGGCAGCAGGCTGCCAAATTTTTCTAGCAGAAAGCAGGACAGTGGGTATTTTTTGATATTGTCTCGATAGAGTACTAATGTATGCCACCTAAGAAATGGCTGTATCGTAGAATGACTCAGGTTCAATTTATCAGAGATAATAATCAGGATAATTACTAGTTCTATTCATATCTGTGTTTGATGCTACATCTTATTATGAATAGTCTGTGTATATGTTTTCCTCTTTATTAATATGTATTTGATAGCAATTAATAATGCATTACCACACTAAGGGAATCATGTCAAACTCCGTTTGATAGTATATCTTGACACACCTGTATTGGTGTTAAGTATTGTCTAATGGAATAAGGATTCTAAACAACACATTTCTCTATAGCATCCTATAGTCTATATAGATTATATAGAAACAAGACATAAGTGTCTTTGTATAACTATTATTAATGGTTTTTTCACCGTTGATAGACGCACCTAATGTTCGCATAGTACGGGTTCAACCACTTTCTGACAAAATAAAAAATCTCCAAATAATATCCTGTGATGTATGCAGCGGGGAAAAAGCATCATATGACGTTTTTATGGAGGGCATAATTACTGGAATACCGTTCTTGAAAAGATACTGCGAAAATTGTCTTATCCCAGTAGTTAAAGATAATTACCAATTAAATTTGTTATAACTATTAAAACTAATGCTGACACTGCCGCGCTAGCCGGTATAGTTATTATCCATGCATAAATTAGGTTTTTTCCTACTCCCCATCTAACCGCAGAAAACCTTTTTGTTGCCCCTACTCCCATTATTGCTCCTGAAATAGCATGAGTAGTACTAACAGGAATTCCAAGCCAAGCCATAGATGCCAGGATTGCTCCACCTCCTGTTTCTGCGCAAAATCCTTGGTAAGGTCGCAGGCTCGTTAACCGGAATGCCATCGTTTTCACGATTCTCCATCCACCAAAGAAAGTTCCTAGTGCAATTGCAGCTGCTGCTCCCAATATTACCCATAAAGGCACGACAAATGATTTTGAATCTATTAGTCCCCCTGCAATAAGCAGAGCTGTGATAATACCCATCGTTTTTTGTCCATCGTTGGCTCCATGTGTAAGGGAAAAGAAGATTGATGAGCCAATTTGCAATTTGCCAAATATTCTGTTAACTTTTGACGCTTTAGATTGTTGCAAATAATACATAAGAATTATTGCAAAACCGAAAGCTACTGCGAAGCCAGCCATAGGCGATACAACCATGAACATTAAAGTTTTTTCAATTCCTGGGAACACTAAGGCATTTAATCCACCCGCTATCAGTGCCGAACCAACAAGACCACCAATAAGAGCATGACTGCTTGAAGAAGGAAGTCCAAAATACCAGGTAATCAAATCCCATACAATTGCTCCTATCAACCCAGCAAGAATAACGTAAATTGTAGAAAACTCAGGTTGAATGATTCCCTTACCTACCGTCGCCGCTACAGCAGTTCCAAATATAAATGGTCCAGTAAAATTTGCAATGGCAGCTATACTTACTGCATAAACGGGCTTTAGCACTCTAGTTCCAACGACAGTCGCTATTGCATTTGCTGAATCATGAAATCCATTTACAAAATCAAAAAATAGAGCTGCTGCTATTGATCCCAAAATAATAAGAATCCCGAACTCCTCTGTCATATACATCACCTTTAACCATACTTTAAGGCTATATCTTCGACAATGTCTGCAACCTCTTGACATCGATCAAGGGAACCTTCGAGTGTTTCGTAAATATCTTTTAATTTTATAATCTCTATTGCATTGTCTGTTTCAAATAACTCTGCAATGGCAGTACGATAGATTTTATCTCCTTCATGTTCATATCTCTTTATGGTACGACAATGTTCAACCAACTCATTAGCATTCTTTAACTTTCTAATTCGTGTCATTAAAACATAAATTTCCTGTGATGCTGAAAGCAGTATCTTTGCAAGTTCTAACATATAGGATGTAGGCTGTTGAATCTTGAATAGCACAAACCTATCGGCTGTTCCATCAGTATAATTTAGAACTTCATCTATGGAGCTAGCAAGTCTAGAAATATCTTCGCGATCTAATGGAGTTACAAACGTCTGCGCTAGAATAGTATATAATTTATGAGCGATTTTATCTCCTTCGTGTTCGAGATCCTTTATCTTCGAATTACGTACTGCGACCATTTCATAATCAGTTACTAGTTCAAATAGAGATGATGTTGCCTTTACTAAATTTGCACCTTGATTTTCTAACACATCAATAATTGTTTTGTCATTTGCGCGTACCCATGAAAGCCAGCCCCTGGTCATACAATTTGCAGAATTCTACAGGAATATATTACATCCTATACAGGGTAAAGACATAACACTCTATTATTCCTCTTTCCAGGTTAACCAATCTATCTATCTATCTTTCGAGTAATGGAGAGGTATTATACTTTAAGCACTATCGGAGAAAAATATTTTTGCCACTACTATTATGTGAATGAAATTTTTCTTAATGACAGTCTATATAAAGTTAATTGATTTTTAAATGACCAAAAACCACAGTATTAAGCTTTAAAATTGAGTTAGAAATAAAGTCATAATACATGCTATTGCTGTAATTTATAATTTTATTATCTGAACAAAAAACAATAATTCAGAACTCCTCGGAGGTTATCAAATAATAATCAAAGGCGTAATCGCTTGTTTAGTCAAATGTGATGTGATCATAAATCTAGGCATTAACGTTAATGAAAGAAAAAGCGAGACAAATTTTATATGCAACTAGTGTAAGAAAGGAAACTGTACGGAACAGTATTACTTGCTCCAGAATAGCATATGAAACGACTAAATCTTTGTTTCAGACAGTCCCACACTCTTGTACAACATTCTCACGCATTCAGAGTACGTTCTGTATTTGAATTTGATTTCATCTACAGGGATATCTTTGATTAAATGATCCTTTAGTGTATCGATTTTATATTTTTTAGCAATATCGTCGAGAATTGCATTTACCGTCGAATTTCGATAGGATTCAACAATCAGCTTGCTCATAACATAGAGTTAGACTACTTTAGTATTTATCAAATTGGTTAGACATCTATTGTATATTACATGTTAATCTTCTAATCCTATTTTATGCAGAAGTAGAGCCATTTACATTGGTATAACTTATTTTATTTATAAGCGAAATTTAGAAAAATGTTCTACAAGTGACAGACAACATTACCTCTATAGTAACAGATTAAGACCAGAAGAGTTTTGTTAATTCATATTTTTATAAAAGCACAAAGTCGTCTACCTCAATATCAGAGATGGGTTCATTGAGCAATAGGCTTCAGTCGGTAAGTGTATAACAATTTTTTTCTTTTAGAAAATATATGTCTTGGTGTCTAGAAGGGAAAGAGATCTCCAAAGTTTTTAAATTATAGATTGACTGTAATAATCTATGAAAATATATATTGCATTATTGAATGAATAGAATATATATTTTGCAATTTAATTTAATTTACAATCTCTATTGACTAAGCCTTAGGTTTGATAGTTGTGATACCCTTTTTGAGTAACGAATGCGTCTTATCTGCTATCATAACAAAGACCAGAGCAAGCCAAGAGTTTTTTGATATTATTTTATTCTATTTCAAACTTAATGTCTTATTTTTATTACCAAATATTCCACTCCGTCTTTTTGATTCGGATTTTGGTAAAGCAAAAGAATGAGGAATAATTGAAACTCTCTCTATCGTTGGAATTTTGGAACGAATTGCTATTTCTATTTCTATTGATAATAATTCTACATCATCTAATGGTTTGTTACCGTCAACTTCCATATGTACCTCTGCTTGCGCGACCATTCCTGATGAACGCAAAAGCACTGATCTAACTCTAATGTGTTCATGTTTAAACCTTTCTTCGACAAGTCTTTTAACAAGTTCTGTAATCTTCGGGTTCTGCCAAGCATCTACAAGAATTAATGATGATTGTTTGAGTGATATATAGGAGACAGAGAAGATATATCCAGCTATTATCATGCCACCAATAGCATCCATTTGTAAAAAGCCAAATTGGCTCGCAATTAATATACTAAAAAAACCAATCACTGAAGCTGATCCATCTTTTATTGAATTCTTGGCGTCAGTTTTTAACGAGAGCAGATCATACTTGTTTGCAATAAGTCGCATTTGGAATGCCCTGTGTAAGGATATAGCAGCAGCTGCTGCCAAAACCACCATTGTCAAAATAGGCTGATTTATCTCTCGTGGATGTACTAATGCATCATAAGAATGGTATAATATAATAAATCCAATGATAACCATTCCAATTGCAGCCATCAACGCTGCAAAACTTTCAACCTTGCGGTAACCAAAATGAAATTTTTTGTCTGCAGGACGATGGGCAATACGAAGACCTAATAATACAATAAATGAAATCATGGCATCTGATAGCGAGTCGGTGCCATCAGCAGTGGCCACAACACTGCCACTTAAATGTCCCATAATGAGCTCTACAATTCCAATACCAATTAAAGTTACAACAGATATTTTGGCAATTTTTTGACCTGCTACAATTCCTTCATTTATAAGATTAGGAGAGGTTTCTTTTGGAGGCTCAGAATCAGATCTATTCAGAGTGTTAGAATTTTTGCCGTCTATATCATCCATTTTATAGCGTAACTGAGATTTATCAAGTATGATATTTAAACTCATTCAATTTTCATTTTAAATCAAATATAAACACAATAATGAGGACTTTTATATAATAATAATAAAGTATAAAAAATTCTTTTATTATTTTATAACTAGTTAATGATGAAAGATCACATATTTTATCTTCACCTCAGCAAATAATACTAGTTTTCGATTAACAATATAGAATATGAATAATGCTATGCAACGTGTAGTCTATTTTCGCTTCTCCTTTGTTTGTTCGGCAGACTCGTTATTATCTCATTATATATAAAATGAATCGATAATTGGCAGTGTGCTCCACATACGCAATTTCAAATGTTACAAAATCATATAATAATTAGATCTTACTATGTATATATGAATCAGACTGAATTTCGTAGAATGTAAACGAGCTAACTTTCTAATGTGGATTTAATGATGCAACTAACAACAATAATTACCGAAGCATCAAACGGTAATAGCAGTTGAGATCAAAAACTTGCCGCTTTTATCATTGTTTGTTAGTATTAATATTTTTATAATGATTATATATGACCTATCTAGAAGAGTTATTAAAATGTAAATTTGCAATTCACGATGAATCGATATGCGTATGTAAGAACGTATGTGTGTTGACAGGATATAGTGCAAATTTATCATTTAGTTTTCAAGTCTTACAATTCTCCATTTTATTTGTCAGATGCAGCTTTCCTTAGTAGTAAAATTGTAATTTTATTTACTATGCTTTCAACACTAAGTGGTTTTTTTGCAAATTCGTCAGCACCGTAATCTAAAACTCTGGTTTTATCATTTTCATCTTCTGCAACTACACATATCTTGAGATTAGAATTGATCTTTTTAATTTTGACAATAAGCATCAAGGCCCTATCAGCGGCTATTTTGCCATTAATGCATATAGCGTCTACTTTACCTTCTAATGCATTCAACCTATTTAGGCATTCTTCAGCAGTAAAAGCTTTGTAAACGTCAAAACCATTTAATCGAAGTGTAGCACTAAGAACTGAATTAACATCTTGATCGTCATCAACGACTATTACCTTATGGTTATTTTGTTTTGATAATATTTTCATTGTTATTGCTATTTTAACTGTTCATTGGGTCAGTTTATATGTTCTTACAATAGTCAGCTTTTTGCTACCTTTAAGAGAATAATCTAGACCTTATAAAGTACAGCTGATGAATATTTGCGCAGTTATTTATAAAATAATACTAAATTTTGTTCTCTTTATTCTACAGAATACTTCTACACAGACATTGTGAAAGCCTTTGTAATAACTGTTAAAAAATTCTTTTACGGCAGAGCATTATTTTTTAGGGAAAGAGACAAATATGCATAACAAATATCTTAATATTAATCAGCTCTAAAAATAGAGAAAATGAATAACCAGTAATTGATCTCCACTATTTGAAGCATCATTGGTGATAAATAAACGCCTACTATATTTAATCACACATGATTAACAAAACAAACCCTACCTAAGAATGAAATATTAATAGTTCTTGTTGCACTTTATGCATTATGGGTAAGATATCTACTACAGTTGTCTTAACAGCACTTGCAGTTGGACTCATTTCTCTATCTATCGAGTCTACAGCAATCTTTGCACAGACTAGCACCGCCATCTCGATAGTTTCAGGAGCTTCAGCCCCTAACAATCCAAAATTCTATGACCCAACGCCAGCTAATGTAGCAGTTGGTACCACAGTCACATGGACAAACAACGATGCTACTTTACACACAGTGTATTCAGGAACAAACGGGGCACCAGATGCCGGCAAAGCATTTCAATCTACATATATGGCTAAAGGGCAAACCTTCGAACATAAATTTGATACTGCGGGAACTTTTGACTACTTTTGCACTTTGCATCCCTTCATGCTAGGAAAGGTAGTAGTAAGTTAGATGTAAACGCACATCATTTTTAGACACTTTTTTCCTTTTTTTATGATCAGTATTGTAACAATTTTAAGGCTCATATTTTCAATGGGATAATTAAGAAGGTTAAAAGATATCGATTGAATTATCTAGCAGCTTTATAGCATCTATTATCAAATTTTTGATCTTGAATTATCTTTATACATATATACGGAAGTAAGATGTTCGCACTTTTACCCTGATGCAGATGGAAGCGTTATTAGTCCGTGTAATGTCATGAGTAATAGATATTAATTGTGCTTTCGAGACGATCATCAATTATGACAAGAGGTGTGAGTCAAAGAAGTTATATTTTTTAAGGCATTATGAGATTATGTCTAGATCTAACTAAAAATCCCCTTAATTTGTCTAACTCCAGTGAAGTAGTTGATAATGATCATTCTTTTCTTCAATGTATAAATAAACTAAACAATTCAAAACAATTACTCTAGGGATTTCAGATATCAAGAGCTGAAGATCTTAATGATGAATGTCAAACAGAATAACTTGTATAGACATGGCCATTTCAAAATGTAATAGGATTTCATATTCCAACACAAAAATGCAAACTTAATTAAATGACCAAAATAATAAGAATCAAATTAGTTCAGTATCGGTATTTCAAGCAACAAGTATTACTATCATTAATCTTCTTTTTGATAGTTGTTATTATTGATTAATTAAACAAAAAAATAATAAAGCCTCTACGACATTCTTACTGTTATCCGAGTTATTTTGTTGGTGTTGTCATATTCGGGTCAGTAGTAGTTTGTTCTTTTTGCAAATCTGCCAATCCCGTAGAATTATCATTCACAGCTGAAGAATTTGTGAGGTATTCAGAATTGCCTTTAGTGAGATTTTCAATGCTACCAGCAGTTTCAGTGCCAGATTGATTGCCTGTTGGATTCTGGGCTGCTCCAGTGGTATTCCCACCAGCGGCATTAGACGTTGTATTCGATTGTGCTAGTACTGATCCTAGTGATCCTATTGCTACTAGAGTGATTCCTAAAGCCATAGCTAAAGTAACGGCTATAAACAAGTGTTTCATCATGAATCAGATGTGCTACAATTGACTTAACCCTTTCTGCTTTAAAATATGAAGTTTGAATATCCATTCTTGATAAAAAAGAATAATTGACTAAAATGCTAAACTTCTGTAAATTGAGCTTCTAATGTTTGTCCGTCTCAAAAGCACAGGATATAAACACGTTGATATAAGAAAATAAAATAGAGCAAGAGATTAAATCATCACACGGACCTTTTATATATTGACTATCTTCTTAAAATCAGCCTAAATCCGTAAATACCATATTCTTTAAGTTGAAATATCTTTGATTTCGTTTCAATTATCAGTTTTCAGTGTTGGTTATAAGAGGTGTTCAACATCCTTTTAATAAATTTTAAGTGATATTTCAATTGGACGAATTTCAGTTTTTTCTTCCATAAGTTAATCAGTGTCTTATTTTGGCTATTCCTTTACAATATCTATCAACAACTTATTATTTGGAAAGCCTCGTCTCTTACTGGTTATAGGTGTAACTTTTTTTAATCTTTGTGTACTGTAAACTTTATGGCAAAATCACCAACAAAGGATCAAACAACAAAGCTAGAAAACTCTACCTTTAATATCCTAATAGCTCTTGGAAAAGAAGCTCAGTTTATGTATTCAACTATTGATACCTACATAAGTGATGCTCAGAAAGACAACAATTCAGAATTGGAAAATACGTGGAATACTATAAAAGAAGATAGAAAAAGACATATGGATATGCTAAGAAAAGCGTTAGAAAAAGAAGCAAAAGAAGAAAAATTAAGTCAGTAATGATATAGATACATTAATAAATTAATTGTATGTGGTGTTATTATTACTACAGAATACTTCTTATTCTTTGAAATTATTTGTTAAGAATGCAGCTGGACTTAATGATTATTGTTTTCATTAACCAAGTTATTAGAATAATAAAAATCATGGATGACAGAATATATTTTGCACTTACAGACAAATAAAGACATAATAATATTACAATCTAAAAAGAATATTAAACAAGTCTTATTTAAATGCCACAATATTTGATTGTGGGTTCTAAGCGGGAAGAAGTCTTATATTATATAAATAGCTAGATTAATTGTGCAATTACCAAAACATTGCTCCGTTAGAGTAAATGGCAAGGATTGTTATATGTCATCCTCTTACATTGTTTCTATAACATCTCTAACGGAAGAATATATGATAGGAGTAGTGTGCAATGATCATAAAAATGGATTAGAAGAACGCCTTAAAGTTATGCAATTGACAGGCAATGTTCCTACCGGGAATATAAAAATTCAACCCGTCAAAATTGTATCAACTGATTGTATAAGGGGAAGTGATGAAGATTTTTATGAAATATCTTCAAAGCGAGATATTACCAATGTCAGGAAAGGTGTTTAAATTTAAATTAATTCCATAAAAACGATAACAATTATTGAGACACCTAAATGGAGAATATTCAACATTTATCAAATAAAAATTAAATTACAAAAGTTAAATTGAAAGTGTCTAATCTTAGTTTTATATTAAAAATAGTTGGGAATCTTAATGTAAGACATCGTTACCTTGCAGTTTTTTCATATATGGATTTACGAGGTACAATGGTTCTATACCGTTTAATACATTGAGCAAATTTTCAGCTGCTACTTTAGCCATTTTAGAGCGGACTTGATACGTCGCACTACCAATGTGTGGTAGAATTACTGCAT
>JGI24806J26614_1000022_pt1 | contig 22962 bp, 30 predicted proteins | sample Kansoi200umMDA_FD_26614 | JGI IMG/M metagenome (IMG submission 26614)
AATCTTCTGCTTGCATCTTTTAAATTCCTTTCTCTAATTTACATAAAAATGGGATCTAAGTTTTTACCTCAAATCCCATTTACACAGTTTTTTGGATACTGCCGATTTCTGGGAGTAGGACGGATATAAATGTGGGTGATTTGCATAGGGGTTAAATTTCCCTTATACTCTTTGACCCTGGTTATCAAATTAGCTATACCTTTCGTCGCCAGATATACTGGTTTCAGATCTGAACTACACCTACTTATAAATACCAAGGTTAACTAACCTAAAGGTCATTGCACTCACACTAACATCAAACCTCTTGGCAAGGATCCTAATATTATCATCATCATCTTTACTAGGATTAAGCTTACTTACTTCATTAATAACTAATTTTGCCGGCATAAGTAAACTAGCCGCAAAATGGTTGGCTTCACGCTCTATCACTTCCTCCTTACTATTGTACTCACCAACACTAATATTTTTTCGAAACAGTAACCTATCCATAAACATTCCGGAAGAGTTTTTCTTTGAATGCAAGATGAAATGACCTAATTCATGAGCAATTGAAAAACGCTTCCTAACATTAGATTCATTCGGGTTATACCCAATAGTTCCGCCATTTTCATCAATAACTAGAACACCGGAAATATCTTCCTGAAAAGGAAAGTCAACGACTTTTAGACCTATCGAGGTAGATACTTTTTCGACATCAATAGGTAAAATCGACAGCAAATCATTAGATAACACCTTGTCTACAAATTCGAGAGTAACACTCTGGTAATTTTGATTGTTCATCGTGATTAGTTTATTCCTTGATTTTACTTAAAAAACTTTTTAACTCCATGATTGATTTTTCATCGATCTCCCTACCCAGGACATTATCTTGGGATTTGTTTGTTTCGTTCGACTGGTAAGAGGAGGATAGAGAATCCAATGATATATTAAATTTATTAGCTATTCTATAAAGTTGATAGACGGAAGGCTTTTGTTTCCCTTTTTCAAGATTTACAATAGATACTCTTGACAAGCCTAAAATTTCTCCGAGCTTTTCCTGAGTAATCCCAAATCTATTTCTTTCAGAAGTAATCTTACTCCCTAAGAGTTTATAAAACAATTCCTCTTCTGCTTTCATGTGAGGTTTCCATTTTTCACTCTACAAATATATGTAAAAAATCAATAAAACAAATAAAAACGTTTGTAAAACTTTACAATTTTCATTGTTTTTGAAAAAATGTAAAATAAAATTTGATAGTTAACAATGTTTTGTTATATTTGTGCAGAAATGACATAACGTGTAGGGCGTCATGTCTTAAAAAAAACTTATTGGCTAATGATTTAACAGAGATTGCTGTGCGCTTTTTTTAATACGACATTATAAGCTCACATACAATTAAATCCAAAAGGCTTGCCACCTAAAGGAAAAGCACAAATCATTGTTGAAGCAATGATGAGACACTTAAATAGTTCTTTGAAACTCTAACTACTCTTTGTTTTTATGATACTGCAAAGGTAATAATAAAATTTGAGATAAAGAATTATTGTGTCATGGAAATGTCAATTACAATAAATTTCATAACACATGATAAACAATAATAATAAAAAAGGTAGTGCGCATACCGCACTCAATTCACTGGGTTTCAAAACGATATTAACCCAGAAAGACGTAACGTTCTTTAACGTAGCATTAGATACCGACAACGAAGCCTTTGTTGATTACAATTTAATCCGTAAGAAAGCTAGCAGTTCAAAGTGGGCTCAGGAAATGAGTAACTCCATAGATTCCTTTATGAAGAATCTGTTCAACTTTGCTCATTTTAAAAAATCTATTCATTTAGAGAAGCTGCTTTCAGGGCTGGGGGAGACAAACCATACTTCCCTAGGGTTTAGTATAGGACAATCTAGAGGTAAAGCAGTAGGCAATGTTTTAAAAAGAGCTATTCAAGAACAAATTGAGTTCTTGATGCAGTCATTAAAACAGGGCAACTTTACACCCAATTCTTTTTATTTTGGTCTAGATAATGTTGGGCCGGATAGGACATCTGATATATTAGTAGGTATCATAAAACAGCAACTAATCGATTTCACCATCGCAATTGCAAAAAAATATGATCTACCTACTAAATCTTTTGTGATTCCGAATATATACAACTCAAATTCAGGACTTTGGGAAACGGGAATGCATTCTCTTCCGCATTTCAAAGGTAGAGCGATTATTTTACTGCCTAAGTTTTCAATCTCAGATAAAAAGTCTGGAAGCAGAGCCTTTAGAAGATTCATGTCATACTCTTTTGAGAAGTATATCAAAAATGATTCAGACTATGCTGCGCTTATAAAGGATCCAGACAAAGGATTGATTAAAAAAGAGTATAAAGAGTTTTTACAAAGAAATGGAATTCCTGAAAAAGAAGAGTTTAGGAAGTATATTGAAAAAGAACCAGGTTTAATTAACGAGTTTGAAATTTCATATTCAGACGAGATTGACTTTTTATCTGATGAAGAGCTAGAACAGATTGTAAACGAGTCAATTTTAAAACTCTAATAATTCCGGGGGTCTGTATTATATAGACCCCCTTTTTATATCTTATCTATTTCACGAATTTGATCGAATGATACCCATCATCGTGTCGCAGTTTCAAACGAGCACAACTGCTTATTAAATCCATTCTAATCACTACCGATAAGCCTTCTATATCGTTTTACACTCGAAATGCTAATACCAGTTAAGCTAACCGTTTCAGAAACAGACAGCCCTTTTTCCAAAGCTGTTCTAACTTTGGAAAAGCTTTCGATATTTACTCCCTTTGGTCTACCCATGTGTTTACCTTTGGCGGCAGCTAGTTTTTGTCCCACTCTAGTTCTTTCCAAAATACTTTCTCGATCATATTCTGATAACGCCGCGAAGATCTGAAGAACCATTTTTCCAGCTGCAGTATTACTGTCAACACCGAGGTCCAAGGCTTTAAAATGCACCCCCATTGCTGAAAATCCGCTAATGAGGCTGATCAAATGATCACGACTCCTTCCCAGACGAAAAAACCGAGCTACCACGACAGTATCACCTGGACGCAGTTTATTTTGCATGTCATCTAACGCAGGCCTGGAGGAGCTGATGCCCGTAATTTTGTCTTGAAAAATTTCGTCACAACCAACCCGACCTAAGGCATCAAGTTGCGTATCTAGATTTTGTTCCAGTGTGGACACCCGTGCATATCCGAATATTTTATTCATAGGTTCAAAAAGATGGTATCATAAATGTATGAACATTATTTGTTTTGGACCTACTTTTAGAACCATTTTTTTTTAACTTTTCTAATATTTTACCTAGTTAAGAAATGGGATCAGAAAGTCATAACTTTTTGGACCCATACTTCATAGATTATTTGAGATGGACATTCTTTCAATTGGCACAAATTATTGAGTAAGGCTATCTATGTAAAAGGTGTTTTTTATTTAAATTTATCGATGATTAATGAATGTAGATTATTGGATTTAATAAACCTGTCGATTACTTCTTTAATTAAGGTAACTATACCCATTTGGGACAAGAACCATATCTAGCCCTTTAAAACAAATATAAACCAGATAAGAGAAAATTCAAGTTCTTATCTGGTTTATATTATTCCGCAGAATAGTTAACTAATCTTTAAGCGCAGAAATTATCAATTCGAAGTCTTCTTCAAAATCCTTAGCCTCTTCGAAAGTATAAGTTGTAAGGATAAAAGATCCACTTACTTCATTTTCATAATCTTTTTTACTAATAGAGATGGGCGTGAATCTTATTCCAAAGGCTGAGTTATTATCTGGGTCTTCATCATACCCAAAAGAATATTTTTCAATCTTTATATATCCTTTTAGATTTATTAGAGAATATATCCTTTTAGATTTATTAGAGATCCTTCATGTTCAATGAAACCTTTACCGACAGCTTTAATTTTTGGCATAATAATGAGTTTATAATTGTTGGAATTTTAATGAATTATTAAATTAAAGATAGTTCATATTTTATATCATTTACATGGTATGCTTCCTACATTATTTTATACCAATTAAATCAAAAATATATTGACAAAAATTAGGTATAATATGGGACAATTAGTATATTTATATATGAACAAATTTGACTCTTTAATTCAGCTTCTGGACTATTTCAAAGATGAAGAGACTTGTGAAATATATCTAGGCACAAAGCGTTGGGGTGACACTCCATGTTGCCCTCATTGTGGTAGTACAAAAACTTATGTAACTAACAGAGGTTTTAAATGTGCAGATAAAGATTGTTATAAAAAATTCACTGTTAGAACTAAAACCATCTATGAAAATACTAAGATTAGTCTTAGGTTATGGTTTGGAGCTTTATATCTTATAACTGCTCATAAAAAAGGTATTAGTTCATTACAATTGGCTAGGGATTTAAATGTATCTCAGAAGACAGCCTGGTTCATGCTTCACCGCATTAGAGAAATGTTGAAAGATATTGATCCTTCTTTAATGCAGGGTGTTGTCGAAGCTGATGAAACATATGTTGGTGGTAAAAATAAAAACAGACATGCTCATAAGAAAATAGAAAATTCTCAGGGCAGAAGTGCAAAGGATAAGACCGCAGTTGTTGGATTAGTTCAACGTGATGGTAGAGTTAAAACATTTGTTGTTGAAAATACTGAATCTGCTACCATACAGAATATTGTTAGGAGTAGCATTGCAGAAAATGTAACTTTGATAACTGATGCTTACAGATCATACAGTGGTTTAAATGCAGTATGTAATCACATTACAGTAAAGCATACCGAAGGTAATTATAAAACTGAGGGTGATAAGCATACCAATACGATTGAGGGCTTTTGGAGCTTATTTAAGAGGGGTTACGTGGGTATTTACCATTCAATGAGTCCTCAGCATTTACAGAGGTATATGGATGAAACCAGTTATCGTTATAATACCAGAAAAATGGGAGATAGCTTTAGATTTGAGCAAGCGATTTTAAAATCTGAGACTCCAAGAATTAAATACAGAATATTGACTAGTTATGGAAGAAAAGAAGAAATCAACTAAGGATAAAGCTCCAAAGGAGCGTTCGGAAAAGTATGAGGAAAAGGTATCCTTTGATGGTACATTTGATGAATTATTGACTTTAACAGTCCAGCCTAAAAAGGATAAATCGGAAAAATCTACGGAGAAAAAATAACATACTTTACAAAAGAACAGTTCTGATCTATTTTTATTAGAAAAGAACTATTTATAAGTATGAAAAATAATAAAATACAACAAAGTGATTTGGAGAGGCAAATTCAAAATATAAAATTTGACAATGATTTAGAACAGTCCATAGATAAATGCATTAAAAAGCAATATAATGGTGATTTAAATAAAAAACTAGAACTTAAAAAGATAGTAGCCAAATTACTTCATCTGTGATTTTTTAGCTAGATCAATTAACTCACTTAAATACGCTAAAATGTGGATTGTATCATTATCAATGATAAATTCTGCAAGTCTATTAGCGCTTTCTAATGGCATTTCAAAACCTGTTTCATTTTGATAAAATTCTTGACATAGACTAAGAACTTCTTCATGATTACCTTCATTTGAACGATCTATAATTTCGTTTAAAATAGTTTTTCTAGGTGGCATAATCGTTTATTAATGGTTTGCGTTAATTGGTTTATCTTGTAGCCACAAGATAAACCTTAATACTGATTTACCAAATATTTATTTCTTACAGGGATCATAACCATCACTAAATGCTACTGCTTCCCATGCTCCTTTGGTATCCTTCTTGTTTTTACCCCATGCAGAACTGGATTTACAATCACATTCGCAATGTACTGCACCATCAACGGTTCTGATGCAGTCTGGGCCAAACATCATGTGATAACACCCTACCCATAGGGAGAGAAATAATGCTAATACAAATAAATGTGCTTTGTAATTTTTAAAGTTTCCATGTATATGAGTTAATTTCTAATACAACGAACTGGCATCCCCTTACCACAATCTTGATCATCATCAAAAACAGCATGTGGTTTAGGAGGTGCTGCCCAGAAGTGAAATGAAGCACATGTATTACCACTTGTGGATGCCCAAAAACTTGCCATAAAAGAAAAATCCGTTTTCACACCTGATGCTGTACATGTACCTAATGGAAGAGCATAGAAATATGTGATATTAGTGAACCCTGTATAAATTCTTGGCCAATTTAATTTAGTGGTTAATTTATAAAGATCAATACCAGTTCCACCAATGGTTTTATATAATGTCTCCCAATCATTTAGAGATGGAATACGCCATCCTTCTGGTGCTAAACCACGCTTATCTCTAATTGCTAAATAATTATAGAATTTACCAAACTCTGGATGTCCTTCCCATACATAACACCAAACAGGATCTTTTGCATTTCTCCATTCTCTTTCATCATGTACTTGCCTTATTTTATCACCATTTCTAAATGCGATTACATCCAGGTTTTTAACCATCCATTCTTGTAATCCAATTTTGGTACTCTGTTGCTTGATGGTTCTATTGAAGATCATCATTTCTGAACTTCTCTTTTGTGCATCACCCTCCGAGCTTTGTGCACTTGCAATAAAATTTTGGCATAGAGCTACCAGTACGATTATGATCGTTAATTTTTTCATGGTACTAAATAATTTGATTTAAGACACTAATGTACGACTTGTCGTATACGATACAAAATTTAAGATAAATAATTTCGCATCAATGGCTACCAAGAACCCTAGAAATGATCAGGCTATAATCCAATTTGGGTTTAATGTGCGTAAGTACCGCACAGCCAAAGGGATAACTATGGTCGAATTAGCGCAATTATGTGTTGTAGAATATGGTACTATCAGCACCATTGAAAGAGGATTGGTAAACTGTACAATCAGTACTGCTTATGCAATCGCAAAGGCTTTAGAGGTAACCTTAGACCAACTTTTTGAAGGAACAGAATAAAACCAGTAAAGACTTGAATTTAGTAATTACTGGTTTATATTTGTTTTAAGGGGTAAGATATGGTTTTTGTCCCAAGTGGGTATAGTTACCTTAATTAATAGTAAATCTGATTTTGGAAGAGTTCTCGCTAATTCGACGGACTTATTAAAATCATTCATATTTAACTCTTGGATATTAGTGTAACCAGCCAATTCATTATATGAAATTCCCAGAGCATTACTTAATTTTTTTACTATAATCGCATTTGGAGCAGCAGTGTTGTTCTCATACCTGGATATTTGAGCAATGTTGATAAGACTTAAGGCAGACAACTGGCTTTGACTTAACTGCTTCTCTGCTCGGAACTGTTTTAGTCGTTCTCCAATGAAGCTTTTTCCTATAGACTTATTTTTCATTTTGTAAAATTCGACAATAGTAATTATATTGTTTAATTGATTGTTTTACAGTCTTTTAAAAGTAAAACAATGTTTTAGAAAACATAAAAAAAAATATATTTTTTCAGATTGTAACTGATGTAAATTTGTAAGCTTCCCGCAAAATCAGACCATTCAAAAGTAGAATTTAGCTGCTAATTTCCAGCAACAAATCTGCAGGTGTTTTGAAGCCTAAAGCTTTGTGTGGCCTATGATTATTATAATCATACATCCATTCTTCGGCCTTCTCCCTTACTTCATCCAGGGTCCTGAATATATAAGCATTTAACAATTCCCTGCGCATACTTGCATTAAATCGCTCCACGTATGCATTTTGTGTTGGTTTACCTGGCTGAATAAATATCAGAGTAATCTTTTTTTCATTACACCATTCCCCAAGTTTCTCAGAGATAAATTCTGGTCCGTTATCAACTCTAATCATATTCGGTAAACCTCTATACTGTTCTAGCGTTTCCAATGCTCTTACGACCCTATAGGCGGGTAATGACAGATCAGGCTCAATACACAAAATTTTCCTGTTATAATCATCTACTATATTCAACACCCGGAATTTTCTTCCGTCCCATAAGCTGTCGCTCATAAAATCGATTGACCACACCTGGTTTATAGTTTCTGGAGTAGACAAAATTTGTTTTACTCTGGCGGGGAGTCGCTTTTTAGCTCGACGCCTTATGTTCAATTTCAGAGCAGTATACACTCTATACACCCGTTTATGATTCCAGAGAAAACCCTTCCGTCTCAATCTGTGATAACATTTCCAAAACCCAATAACAGCATGCTTTTCAATGAGGATTTGTAATTCATCAATAACCTCACTATCATCATTTTTCTTACAGATGTAAAAACAGCTACTTCGCGGAAGATTCACACATGAACACGCCTGACGATGGCTAATTTTCTTGACCATCTCTTCCACCAACTCCCGCTTTTCATCAGACGTTAACGCTTTTTTTCTACAGCTTCTTTAAAAGTTTCATGCACCAGGCTCAAATTCGCATACATTTTTTTAAGTCGCGCATTTTTCTCTTCCAGTTCCTTTATTCTTTTCAGTTCATTAACTTCCAGACCACCATAGCGCTGGCGCCACTTATAAAAAGAGGCTGTGCTTACACCTAAATCACGGCATAATTCATTAACATTTCTTCCGTTTTCATGTTCTTTGATTGCTTTCACAATCTGAGTCTCCGTAAATCTTGACTTTTTCATATTACCATTTAAAGTTAAAAATTCTTTTTATCGCCCGCGCTACGCTTGGTCGAGAATTCTACTTTTGAATGGTCAGCTTTTGGGGAAGCTTACATGGTTTTTGGAGGATCCCACATAATTATAGCGTAACAAAAGTCCCGTCTCAACAATCAATTCAGGAAAAAGAAGTTATAGTTGGAATGCTTTCCAGCCAGTTTAGCCGATCATCGGTCAGCAAGGATGAGTATGTTTATACCTTTAGTTATCCTGGTAAATTTAGGTATACTCTTGAATGTACACTTTTTCTGGATGAGACGTATTTCCTGATCAATATAAGGTCTCCCGGCGGAGGTTTTGTTGATTTTGGTGCATCTCGTCGCGCAACGAAAGAAATGATAGAGAAAATCAAAGAAAATATTATTAATCAAAGCTAGCCAATCAATGAAATTTTCTTACTTCCTTCTTGGAATGGCCATTTTGTTTTTTTCTGTACTATTTATACAGACAGATCTTTTAAATCTCAAAATCCACAATGAAGGAGAAATTGTAAATGTAGAGATCGTTGATATACCCAGATCTTGCCCCGGAAAGGGTAAGTGGTATATGAAGGTGAAATATCATGATAAAATATTTAAAAAGCGGATACCGAAGGGGTTTTGTGAAACACATGCTTTGGGAAATGTCATCCAGGTTCATTATTTAGCTGGAGTAGATAAGGTTATTTTGTTAGATGAAGGATTCAGAGGAGAATTAATGGCTACTGGCGTCTTTATGTTGGTTGCTTTATATCTTATTTATCTTAGTCTGACCCACAATCGAAAAATTATTAAGCCGTTGCAAAAGATCTATACGAAATCCTGACTAAACAGGCTGAAAGATGTAGCCAGGTGAGTGGGAGTTCAGATAGATGGAAAATACGTATTGCGTTTTCGGTTTGTACGGGTTTTTAGGAATGCCGAAACCATTTATTTTGGGCAGATGTTATGCACCTGTTTAATTTAAAGTTTAAGCCATGAAAAATTTATTCATCACACTATTCGTGTTGACTGCATTTTGCTGGTCAGCATTTGCAATTGATCTTCCCAGACAAGATACCACCCGAAAACCCCAGGACACGACTAAAAGACATCATCCTAAAAAGCCAGGAATGCATAAAAAGAAAATGACAAACAAAAAGAATAAGCCTGAAAAAGACACTTTAAACCGGAACCCAATAGATACCATGCTAAGAAAACATCAACCCATGTAGGCAAATTTAACATACCGGTAATTAACTATTACCGGTATTTTTATGCAGGAATTTTATCTCTTTTCCTTATATAGAAACTTCATCAGGTGATTTTTTGTTAAAATCATCTTTCTTGGTCAGTGTAGCAGATTTTCTCTTGGCCCATTCTTTATCTTCTCTGAAATCCTCGTCTGGATGAAAATAATAATCCCTGCGTCCAAGTTTAGAATCCAAAACTGATCCGAATTTATCATTAATGCGCTTGCTCATAATCGTTATTTTTAATCCGTCTTATGATTATAACAATCCTGGCGAAATTAGGTTTTATTCAAAAACCTAATTTTAGCTGTTTTCTTCTTCTTTTCCGATTCCCCGATTAATGTTATTACTTTGTAGCAAGCTATCTCTATAAATGAATAAAACTATACCTGCCATTAAACAAGATATAAAAGTTAGCGTTGATGCTATTGTTTTTGGCTACAATCAGGAAAACGGAATTTCCGTGCTCCTGATTAAAAGAAAGATTGAACCTTTCGTTGGGCAATGGGCGTTACCCGGTGGATTTGTACACAATGAGGAGAGCCTGGAAGCGGCGGTAGAAAGAGAACTTCAGGAGGAAGCAGGAGTGTCTATCAATTACCTGGAACAACTCTTCACCTTTGGTAAACCCGATCGGGATCCCAGAACCCGCATCATTTCAGTGGCTTACTTCGGACTGGTTAAATCTGCAGATTTCAGCCTGTTCGCCTCCACGGATGCTTCTGAAGCAGCCTGGTTCAATATTTACGACCTTCCTGCACTGGCTTTCGACCATCAGGAGCTCGTAGCGAAAGCCATCGCCCGTTTAAGGGCAAAAATTACTTATGAACCTATCGGCTTTGAACTCCTTGATACCAGATTTGTCTTCTCTGACCTGGAGCAGCTTTATATGAAATTATTAGGCCGTAACATCGACCGAAGAAATTTTAAACGTAAAGTGATGTCTTTAGGCCTGGTTATTGAACTGGATGAAAAGGCACCATCAATAGGGGCCGGCCGACCGGGGAATCTGTATTCCTTCGATCATGAAAAATATAAACAGCTTAAAGTGAATGGTTTCGATCTTAATAAACTCCTTTAGTATCAGTTGATTATGGGTTTTAAGATTAATTTGTGTAAAATAAACACAAATTAATTTGCTTAAGAAAGAATAAAGACTTTAATTTGTGTCATTGTAACGCAAATAGATATGAAAGTATTAAATTTATCAACCGGATTCAAGCCCTTCGATTCTTCCCTGGAAGAGATAGAAAGCAAAAGCTTTTTATTTAGCGGAGGTGAAGTACACATCAAATTACAAGATCGTGCAGAAGAAGTATTGGTTTCTGCCAGACTGAACGATTCCAACGAGGTGATGAAGTTGTTATTGGCTGTAGATGCATTGCGCAGAAACGGCAGCAAAAACATCAGCGCATTTATTCCTTATCTTCCCTATGCCCGTCAGGACAGGGTGATGGTAGGAGGAGAGCCATTATCTATCAAAGTGATGTGTAACCTGATCAACAGCTGCAACTTTGAAAAAGTGTATGTTTTTGATGTGCATTCTGAGGTATCCCTGGCTTTACTGGACAATTGCGAACTGATCAGCAACTATAGCCTGGCGAAACAAGTACTGAGCAGCCATACGGATTACCTGTTGGTTTCTCCGGATGCGGGTGCCCTTAAAAAGATCTATAAACTGGCCGAAGCCTTAGCGTATCACAATGACATCATCCTTTGCAACAAGGTAAGAGATGTGAGCAATGGAAAGATCAAACAAATCACTGTTGATCAGGATGACCTGGGTGGCAAAGACTGCTTCATTATTGACGATATCTGCGATGGCGGTGCCACCTTTGTAGGTGTGGCGAAAGAACTTAAAAAACGCAACGCCGGAAAGGTCAGCCTCATTGTTTCTCATGGCATCATGTCTCATGGAGAAACAGAACTGGTAGACTGGGTTGACCATATCTATACCACCGATTCTATTAAAAACGACAGCTCAGATCTGATCAGCAGAATTCCGCTGGCTGACCTGATCGAATTGTAATCCCCCTAACTTAAAATCTACTATTATGAAAAATATCCTTCTTCAAACCGACGTTTACAAAATGGGCCACATGGAACAATATGCTCCAGGTTGCAATAAAGTATATTCTTACCTCACCGCACGCAGCGATAAAAACTTCGATGAAACTGTTTTCTTCGGACTTCAATATTATATCAAACAGTATTTATCTGAACCGATCACTCCGGAAATGGGAGAGGAGTTCCTGACTTACCGTAAACTTATCCTGGGCAACAATTCTCCGGAAATAGAAAGTAAAATCAGAGCGCTTTGTCAGCTGGGCTATTTGCCGGTAGAAATTAAAGCGGTAGAAGAAGGAACGATCATGCCGGTAAGAAACGTGCTGATGACGATCACCAATACCCATCCTGATTTCTACTGGGTAGTTGGATTTATGGAAAGCTTGTTACTGAAACTTTGGTACACGATCACTGTAGCGACTTGCAGTCATGAGTACCGTAAAATCGTTACCCGTTATTTCAGCGAAACAGATGAGATTGAAATGGAAGCGGCCAAAGCTTTCCAGGTTCATGATTTTGGTTACCGCGGGGATGCTTCAGAAGAAGGAGCAGCGATCAGTGGAGTAGCACATTTGCTGTCTTTCCTGGGGAGTGATAACGTACCTGCCTTGCCTTGTGCGGTAGAATACTACAATGCCGATATTCAGGGTGCCCCAATCCTGCTTTCTGTTCCTGCAAGTGAGCACAGTGTGATGTGTTCTTTCGGAAGAGAGGATGAGATCGGCGCTTTCCGTCATATGTTGGAGCTGTATCCTACAGGAATCGTATCTATCGTATCTGATACTTTTGATGTGTACAAAGTGCTGACTGATTTCGCGGAAACCTTAAAAGAGGAAATCCTGAAAAGAGATGGAAAAGTGGTCTTCAGACCAGATAGCGGAAATCCGGAATACATCATCTGCGGAAACCCTGAGGCGGAAGAAGGAAGCAATGAATGGAAAGGTGCCATCCGTTTGTTGGATGAGAAATTCGGTTCTACGCTAAACAGCAAAGGATATAAAATATTAAACCCGAAAGTAGGCCTGATCTATGGTGATGGCATGTATATCGAAAGATACCTGAGGACTTTGGAACGCCTGAAAAACATGGGATATGCAGCCAGTAACCTGGTAATTGGAGTAGGTGGAATCTTAAGAAACCACAGTCGCGATACCTTAGGTTTTGCCATCAAAGCTACTTATGTGGAAGTGAATGGTGAGCCAAGAGAGATTGAAAAAGATCCAATCACGGATCATAAAAAGAAATCACTGAAAGGAATGCTTTGCCTGAGGAAAGAAGGAGATACCTATCTGACCAAAGATCAGTGTAGCCCTGCTGAAGAAGTAGAATCTTTACTTCAGGTGGTCTATCGTGATGGAAAGCTGATCAAAGAAACCAGTCTGGAAGAGATCAGAACACTGATCAAAGTACAGGAAGAAGTAGCTGTAGCTCAACTTTAAAGTTAGCTGGATTAAGGGTATGTCGTTCCGGGCATACCCTTGCTTTCTCCTGTAGCCCATCACCCTGGAGTTGTTAAACAAATAATGCTGGTGGTAAAGGAGAACTGAAACCGGGAGGAATATTTCAGGGTAAACAGGTAACTTATTCTTAAATAACCCGTATAAAGACGGTATGCTGAGGAAAATTGAAAAGCCTAGTTTTATCTCATACCTCCCCTTGTATGAAAGAATCTTTCAAAAGAATCCTTATTGTTGAAGATGATCCCGCGCTTTCCGAGTTACTTAAAGATGTTCTTGAACAACATCATTACCATTGTCTGTTTTTACCTTATACAGACGAAATTCTGAAGGTTGTGCATGATTTTCGGCCGGAAGTGATCTTGCTGGATTACCTGCTTCCCGTGATGAATGGTGAAGAGCTGTGTGCATGTGTTAAACAAAATAAATCAACCTGCAACATTCCGGTAATTATTTATTCTGCATTTCCACAAACGCTTTTGCCTGTTAAAGATTTTATGTGTGATGTTTTTATAGCCAAACCTTTTGATTTAAATAATCTGTTGAACCAGCTTGAGAAGCATGTGTTGCGTTACAGGCGCAAAAATCGCTACGGAAAAACACGTGTTTTCCTCTTTTAGAATCCGTAATTTCCGGTAAACTTTCAACTCCTTCAAACCACCAGCAGGTGCGTAGCTGGTGGTTTGAAGTGAAAACTTTTTCTCTGCTCCCTTGTTGAATAATGGGTAAACCAGCAAAATAATGGCAAAACAAAGCGCAGGTATTTTATTGTATAGAAATACGGTTAAAGGACTGGAATTCTTTCTTGTCCATCCTGGCGGACCTTTCTTCCGGAACAAAGACCTGGGATATTGGACCGTCCCAAAAGGGGAGTTCTCCTCGGATGAATTGCCATTAGATGCTGCCGTCAGAGAGTTTGAGGAGGAAACCGGCTATCGGCCGGAAGGAAAATTTATTGAACTTCAACCGATTGTACAAAAAGGAGGCAAGCAGGTCTGGTGTTGGGCTGTTGCCGGTGATCTGGATCATAAAAGAATCCACTGTAATACCTTTGATCTGGAATGGCCACCCAATTCCGGTAAAACCGTTGCCTTTGAAGAAGTAGATAAAGCAGGCTGGTTCAGTCTTGCAGAAGCAAAGCAGTACATCAACGAGAAACAATTTGCGTTCTTGCTGGAATTGAATGCAGCTCTAACCTAGGAAAGCTTAACGTTGCTGAACTTATATTTCGATGATGAGCTCCCTGTCATAGCCATTGTGTTTTTCATTAAGATACCCATGTGGATTGCAGATCACTTCTGTCTGGTCGATTTTATACCTGCATGGCGTGTGAATGTGGCCATGTATCCAATACAAAGGATTGTATTTCGAAATTAATGCTTCAAGATTTGATGCATAGGCAGCAGTCACCGGATCATTTTTATATAATTCAGGTGAGGATTTCAGACTTGGTGCATGGTGAGTGATGACCACATTTTTATAGCCTCTTGATTCTTCCAGACTTTCCGCTAACCATGCTTTGGAAATCTGATGCATTTTAAAGGTGTCTATACTTCTCAGTTTAGAATAACCAGGATCCCGGCGGATGAGTTTATAGTCGTTCATCTGCGTTTGACAGATAATTCCGTATTCCACCGGACTTCCGAATAAAGAAAAATCGGTCCATAGTGTGGCACCATGAAACCTGATTCCATCGAACTCCACACGGTTATTTTCAAGAACGGTTACATTTGAGTTTCCCGAGGCCTCGATGATCTTATGAAGTGTCTTTGGATAACTCCCTTTGTAATATTCATGATTTCCGAGAATATAAAGCACAGGTTTGTTCGGAATGTATTTTTTAACCCACTCAATTCCCTTTGTACCAAGGTTGGTATCTCCCGCTAAAATGACCAGGTCGGCATTTTCAAAGTTTAATTCTGAAATGCCAAACTCCTGATGGAGGTCGCTTATAATCTGTATCTTCATTATGGTGTGCGTATTACCGTTAAAGATAGATTTTTTATCGATGGAACGCGGGCGGGTAGATCAGTGATTGGTAAAGTTACCATTAAGAAGGGGCTACGAATTGAGCTAAAAGCCCCTTCTTAGATTCAAAGTAGTCGATTTAATTATGCCGGACCTGGAAAACCTACTCCAGGTTCTGGTGTCCATCCTGGATAAGGATCATCACAGCTAGGATCGGCAAGGCCGTTCGCTACGCAATACGTTCTCCAGTTCGTTCCCCAACGGCAGGTATATTCATGCGTTCCTTCCGGACAACCGGCTGGATCATTAGGGTTTACCTGACCGCCTAAAATTTTCTTTGCTTCCGCTCTTGTTAGCAGATTTTTCTGATTTTCTTTGAATTTTTCCATAAAAGCGTTTGATTATTATGAAGATACAATATAAAATAAAAAAGATAGAAAATCTAATTGTAACGGATTGTCTTATTTGTTCTTAGCAAAAAACTAGTATTTCTCTCCTTTTAGCGCATAAAATTGATTATTTTGCAATATTCACCTACTTGTCTAAAGCATGCTCTTACTAACAGAAATCGAAAAAGTGATCCCTGTCTCCAAAGAAATGGAAGGGGCGATCCGGGAGAAGTTTGTAAAACGAAAGGTTTTCAGAACAGAAAGTCTACATCAAACCGGAAAGATCGCCAGAGAATTATTCTTTATAGAGAAAGGCCTGATCCGAATCTTTTACCACAATGCTGCAGGTAAAGACATCACCTATGGGTATTATACCGAAGGAGATTTTGTAACCATTCCTGAGAGCTTTTTTACCCAATCGGCTTCCAAATATCATATGGAAATGCTGGAAGACGGATTAATCAATTCTATTTCTTTTACCGCTCTGAATCAGCTGCTCATCGATTTTCCCGAAATGCAGCGCCTGGAAAATAAAACCCTGCAAAGCTTCCTGTTAAAGGCTGGTGAGCGGATTGTTGCGCTTCAGTTTCTTAGTGCGGAGGAAAGGTATGACACCCTGATGGAGACACAACCGAGCATCATCGGAAGAGCGCCTCTTGGAACGGTCGCGTCCTATCTTGGCATTACGCAGGAAACACTGAGTAGAATTAGAAACAGAAAAAAGCTCGCTTTTGATCCAGATCAAAAGAGAATTGCTTAATTAACCAGACCTTTGCCCCTTCATAAAATCCTTGTGTAATGAAAGCTTTTTTAAAACACATTTTTGTACTCTTTATCGGATCTTCTCCTTTAATTCTGCATGCACAGCAATCTGGTCCTCCGGGATTAACGGAGCTGATTGATAGTGCAGTGAATAAGGACCATATGCTTGCCAATAAGCGGCTGGATATAGAATTTTCTAAAATCGATCGTAAGAAATTATCAGAAGTATACCTGCCTAATGCAGAAGTATCCGGTAAATATGCATTTCTTGCCAATGGCGTTAATTTAGGATTACCAGGGACGTCTTTATTCGACCTGATCAGTATTCCGGAAATCAATTCCGGGTTCACCTCCAGCGCGAATCTTTTTAAAGCAGACCTCAGTCTGAGCAGTGTCTTGTATGCCGGAGGGAAAGTATCCGCACTTAAAAGTGCAGTAGATGCGAAAACAAAGGCACAGACCGCTTTACTGGAGAAGGACCGCCAGCAGATCATTACCGAAATTTCCAAAGCCTACGATCAGCTCGCCTTGCTCAGGCAGGTGAAACTCCTGCTGGATAAAAGCCGGGAACGTTATGACATCAATAAGAAAACGGCTGATAAAGCTTTGAATTATGGGTTGATTACCAAATATGAACATCAGAAAGTGGAGGTGGCACAGGCTACACTTGCTTCTAAAATACAGGAGTACGAAGGAAAAAGAAATCTTTTATTACATCAACTGGAAATGCTTACGGGAATTAGCCTGGAAAGATTAGGGTTGATAGAAAATGACCTTTCTCCGATTCAGACCCTAAGTTCTCAAAATACCATAGAAAACAGACCGGAATTTTCGGCCCTTTCCGCTGCCATAGAAGCGCAGGGTTTTAAGCTGAAAGCGGCACAAACCTGGTGGAAACCGAAAGTACAGGCTGCGGCATCATTGGGTTATCTAAACCTGTTCGATGTGGACATGAAAGGAAAACATGATCTTCCCGTAATTGGCAGGTTTAGCAGTCATACGAACAAGATAGAGGTTGCACCAAACTTTACCGTTGGCGTCGGTTTTAAATGGGATATTTTTGATGGAAATAAAGGTAAAAGAGAAGTTCAGCAAGCGAGAATAGAGGTGAAAAAAGCCGAAAATGAAAAAGCCGAAGCGGAGGAAAAGCTGAAACTAAACCTGATCAAGACACAAACGGATTACAATAATTCTAATTCAGAATTGGTGCTCAAACAAAAACAAATGAAGATGGCAGAAAATGCCTTGACACAGGCAGGCAAGGAATTCAAAACCGGATTGATCAAAGCAGCGGATTTGATCGGTGCAGAAAGCGATTACCAGGGTGCTGCGCTTGATTACCTTCAAGCCGTTTTTAACCAGCGCCGCAATGCCATAGAATTATTAAAAGCTACCGGTAGCCTAAACCGTTCTACCATTCAATAAATGAAACATATGATGAACACTTCATTCAAAAGCGTATTATTTGTACTCATCCTGGCAGTATCTGCCTGTTCGAAGCCCGAAAAAAGTACAGAAGGTAAGATTAAACGCGAAACCCTGGCCTTTGCGCCAAAGGTAACCGGGCGTGTGTTAAAGATTTATGTGAAAGAAGGTGATTTTGTAAACGAAGGGGACACTTTGGCCATGCTGGATGTACCTGAGGTCAATGCGAAATTATCCCAGGCAAAAGGAGCGGTAAAGGCTGCCGGAGCGCAACGCGATATGGCAAAAAACGGGGCGACAGCGAATCAGTTGAAACAACTCCGGGCCAAGAAATCCGGAATCACCGAGCAGTTTAAATTTGCGGAGAAATCTTTCAGCAGGGCGAAAGCAATGTTTGCCGATAGCATGATGACCCCGCAGGCATTTGACGAAGCTACTGCTAAATATAATGGGGCCAAAGCGCAGCTGACGGCAGTAAATGCAGAATATAATGAAGCCGAAAAAGGAGTACGTCCTGAAACGCAAACGGCTACTCAGGGGCAGGCGGAACAAGCATTAGGTGTATTACAGGAGGTGCAGGTTGCCTTGTCTGAAAGGTACATCATTGCGACCAACGATATGCAGGTAGAGACCATCAGTCTCCGGGTAGGAGAACTGGCTACGGCAGGCTATCCCTTGTTTAATGGTTATCTGCCTCAAACAACTTATTTCAGGTTTACCATTCCGGAAAGTAAAATCGCTGCTTACAAAAAAGGAGCCGCAATCGAAGTTACCGTGCTTTATAATAAGGAAAAGTTTAAAGGTAAAATACAGACGGTTAAACAGCTGACCCGTTATGCAGACATTACTGCTGCTTATCCGAACTATGATGTGGAAGAAGGGGTTTATGAGGTGAAAATCATTCCGGATGATCAGCAAGCTGCAGAGAAATTATTAGTCAACGCGACCATTATTCTGTAATGATATGAAAAACTTCTTTGCATTGATAAAAAGGGAATTTGGGTTGTTCTTTGCTGATAGCACATTGCGATCTGTATTTCTGCTGGCACCGATTATTTATGCTTTGCTTTTCGGCTTTGTTTATCAAAAAGGAAAAGTAGAGCATCTGCCGATCATTGTGGTAGATCTGGACAATACGCCGCTCAGCAACCAGCTAATTGACATGCTTGGCGAAAATGAAAAGCTTCAGGTAGTCCGTGTTAAAAATACCAATAATGGGACGACTGAAACGATGCGTCAAATGAAAGCGGTAGTTACGGTTGTGATTCCCGAAAGATTTGAGGCATCAGTCCTGCAAAAACGCTATCCGGAAATCAATACTTATATCAATACCACTAACCTGCTAACAGCAAACATGGCTTCGCAAGGAGTGCAGACAACGCTTGGCACATTCAGTGCCGGGATTAACATGCAGGGATTAAAGAAAAAAGGAATGGGTGCGGAGCAGGCAGCCACGCAATACGAACCTTTTAAAGTGAATTATATCCGCTTGTATAATGAAACGGGTAACTACTTTACTTACATGTGGCCGGGCGTGTTGGCTGTTGTGCTGCAGCAGGTCTTGCTATTGGGACTTGCCGTAAGCTTTGCCAGGGAATACGAGAATAAAACCCTGGAAACCGAATTTTTAGGCCGTGCAGGAAATGCCTTTTCTGCGATTTTGATCAAGGTGATTCCTTTCTGGATTATGAGTGTTTTTATACTGGGTATCTACTATATTTTTCATCATATCTTCAGGGCTCCGATCCCAAGCCCTTTAATGAACTATGCGGTTACCACAGGGCTATTCATTGCGGCAACCACTTTTCTGGGGGTGTTTATTAGCGCACTACTGCCGAGTGCTTTAAAGGCTACTCAGGTACTGATGCTGTTGGCTACCCCTGCGTTTATTATTGGAGGCTATTCCTGGCCACTGGAAGCCATGCCGATCGGTGTACAATGGTTATCCTCAATATTGCCACTCACGCCATTCCTGAATGCCCACAAAGTGATGCTCTTTCAACAAGGATCGCTGGCAGATGTAATGCCTTCCATCCAGCATTTATGTATACTGATATTGGTGTACGGGGTATTGGCTTTAATCACAGTCCGGATCAAGATTTACCAGATGAAAAAGAATGCCGGGAAAGGGGAGAACGTTAGCACTGATCAATAAAACCGGCAAGCTGCTGATCTTAAACTAACATCGAAATTCGCTTTTACTAAAACTATTCTTCTGTTGATTGGGTTTTAAAGACAAATACTTTGTTTTATGCAGCCAGAACAGCCTACAGATTTAAATGCCTTATGGAATCTTGTCAAGGATTACGCTTATATCCGGCTGCAATCTCTCCAGCTACTGGCGGTAGAAAAAGTATCGAAACTTATGGGCGATGTGATCAGTACCCTTAGTCTGATCGTTTTTATATTAATGGCATTTTTGGGCGCTTGTTTTACCCTGGCATTCTATCTTTCTGAATTGCTGCAAAGCTTTACCAAAGGTTTTGGTTTTGTGGCTTTGCTGCTGACTTTTATCGCGTTCCTGATCTTATGGACAAAAGATAATTTAGAGAATAGGATCGTCAATCTTTTCATCAAGCGCTACTTTGACAAGCATTGTGATGAGGAGGATCCGGATGAAGACTGCTAAGAAAATCACATTAAAGGGGATATGGGATATCCTAAAGAGATCTGTTAATGGAGTGATTGAGCATAAGGTTTTCAAGCTGAGTGGCTCATTGGCTTATTATACCGTGTTCTCTATGGCGCCTTTACTGGTGGTGATCATTTCCCTTTGCGGGATCTTTTTAGGGCAGGAAGCTGCACAGGGTGAAGTTTACGCTCAGCTGAATGAGTTTCTGGGCAAGGATACGGCACTACAATTACAGGACCTGGTAAAAAAGGCAGCGATAGGCGATAAGGGAAACGTAGCTTTCATCATTGGAATCATCACTTTGCTCATTGGCGCGACCACTGTCTTTGGCGATATTCAGGATTCTATCAATATGATCTGGGGATTGAAACCGAAGCCAAAGAACGACTGGCTAAAGATCCTGCAGAACCGTGTGCTTTCTTTTTCGGTGATCATCAGTCTGGGTTTTCTCCTATTGGTGTCATTGGCCATAACAGCAGTATTAGACGCGTTTAATGCCCGTCTTCAGGCTAACTTTGCAGAAGTTTCCGTCATTGTTTTTTATGTCTTAAATCAGCTCTTGACCCTGGTTGTCGTATCGTTGATTTTTGCGGTGGTTTTTAAAGTCCTTCCAGATGCCATCATCAAATGGAAGGATGTAATCCTTGGATCAGTGGTTACTGCTTTGCTTTTTATGATCGGAAAATTCGCGATATCCTTTTATATCGGAAAGAGCAATATCGGCAGCACGTATGGTGCTACGGGATCACTGGTGGTTTTGTTGCTCTGGACTTATTACTCTTCCATTATCTTGTATTTTGGTGCTGAATTTACGAAGGCTTATGCTGTGGTGTATGGATCAGAAATTTATCCCTCCAAATATGCAGTGACCACAAAAGAGGTGGAAATAGAAACCGGTAAAGCTTCGATTCAGGAAAATGATAAAGAAACGTTATAAGGACAAGTGATCCTTAATGCATGAGCGCTCTCACAATTTTACTGTGGAGTGCATCTCTAAGTAGAGTCTTGTTTTTTCCAAAATGTGCTTCTCGATGACAGTTTGGACATAGGGCTGCAACATTTTCTGGTGAATCTGGACCGTCATCTGCTAATCTGAAAATATGGTGAACTTCTAGAAACGGAATGCCGAATTCAGTTATAAATGGTCCCGGTTTATTGCAAAATTCGCAGACTCCATTCGCTCTTAATAGGGCATAGGTTTTTATTAGGGAACTCCTTTCTCTATACTCTTGGACTGTTAATCTTGTTTTATTTGGTGAACTCCTTTTATTTCCAATCCGTTCCTCTAAATCAGCTAGTGTTACTCTTTTCTCTAACTGTTTTGATGCTTCTATCTCAAAATTATTGAATATATTGTTTGATGGTATTAGATGAAAAACCACCAACTTATCACCTACGCGATCTCCTTCTGTGGCTGTTTTTAGATCCCAAGAAATAACATCAAATATACCTTCAAACTTGTAATTCTTTTTATTGTTACCTCTAGCTTTTGCTTCAAGCGTCGTTGGCTCTCTTGTACTAAACAACAATACATTTCTATTACCATTTGTTAATAATCCGTTGGCGTAGTTGTATGGATTTTGATCTCCTTTTGATCCCTGTCCAATATAACACCAGGTACCGTCTGGGTTTTTCTTGTCTTGATAACCTGCCTTTTTTCCGTGTTTACCTCCAGAAGTTATAATTACACATTGCGATTCTTTTGGCCCCCAAAGAATTCCTGATTGACCTTGTTTGCTTCCCACGTAATCAAGTAAACTTTCTCTGAAATATTCATTATCAATTTTAAAAGTAAACATTCTACAAGTGGTCGATTATGATTCGGATTTGTTATCTGTAATCTAAAGATATGTAAAAGAAACCAAGATATTGATCTCTAATATCGATATTTTTTATTTTGTAACTAAAGAAATGAATTATAGCGTTGGTAATTAAGACGCCTTTTCAGAGTTAAATCTTGATTTGAATCCAAGACTTATACTATGTTTTTCAATTGATTGGCTATGCAAGTGGGTTTTGCATACTCTCTCTGACATCGTATAATAACCATTAGTTGTGCAAAAGTAATGTGCATTTTATTGCTACCTTAAATCACTCTCTCTAGATTTTTTTCTACAGCCTAACAAGGTTATTAAAAGACTTATCGATTTTATTTGACTTTAGATTAGGTGACGTCTGATTTTCGTCGTCAAAGCCTTTAAATTGAAACATTCTACTCAATTGTATAATGCTGGGGAGTTAAAAAGATCAGCGGCCTCTTAACTTAAGAAACCGGTGATCTTTTTAAAGTGTGGTTGTGGTTTTCCGATATCAGTTGTTGCCACAGCACTATTGGTATCAGGTCTATTTGATTCTTTTGTACCATGGACCTAATGGGCCAGTCGTTGAAACCTGTTCTCCAACTTCTCCCCACGCTCCGGCGTAGTCTCTCCAGGGCTGA
>JGI24806J26614_1000023_pt1 | contig 22900 bp, 20 predicted proteins | sample Kansoi200umMDA_FD_26614 | JGI IMG/M metagenome (IMG submission 26614)
GGGGGGCCGCTGTTGCTTTCCACCCAGCGGTAAGTAAGCAATCCGGCGTTTTTTAACCGGGTTAATAAAGGATAAAGGGTTCCTTCTAGTATGTGAAGGTTGGCTGCTTTCATGTTTTCAACAATATCACTTGGGTAAACCTCCCCTTTGCGAATTATTGACAGAATGCAAAACTCCAATACCCCTTTCCGCATCTGGCTTTGTGTGTTTTGAATATCCATACATGGAGTTTTTTAGTTCCCGGGCCTCCTTAGGGGATAACAGGGAATGTTTAAGAATTTTATGATGTCAACGCCTGTTCTGCTATTTAGCTTCTGTTGTGTCACTCACTTATACTTTCAGTTCTTTATTCCGCATTTCAATTTTGTAAGTAACCTTTTCTTTTTCCAGCCTTTCGTCTTTCTTACATTGACAACACAAAGATGAGGAGTTTTTAGGTACTATGCAACACACAGTACCAAGTTTTTTCTAGTAATTGGCGCAAGAAGGTATTGTTATTAATAACAACTACTTGTATTTCAATTAATTATATTAAAAATAATTTTTTCGAACTTTTATGAACGGTTAAAATTTGAAGATGAGTGGTTGTAAGTCAAATTAAGATGTTGACTTAAATGATTAACCACCAAAATACAGGCAGGCAGCTTGTGATAAATAGCACTAATCAATTGAAAAATAAGAGAGATGGGTGGATTTTACACTGCACATTCTTCTAACTGACCATCAGAGAAAGTTGCAATTTTTCTTTCGGGCAAATAACCATCGTAACGTTGGATAATTTCGTGCAATACTTCTTCAATTTCTTCAACAGATTTTAGCATCACAAGTTTGTTACGATATTCTTTTATGTGAGGAAATCCTTTGAGATAGTTTGTATAGTGACGGCGCATTTCAAGTATGCCAACAATTGGCCCTTTCCATTCTATACTTTTATGCAGGTGTTTTTTAATAGCCATTACCCGTTGCTGAATAGTAGGAGGCACGGCAAACTCTCCCGTTTGGAGATAATGTTTTACTTCATTAAAAATCCATGGATAACCAATGGCCGCACGGCCAATCATAATACCATCAATGCCGTAACGATTTTTATATTCCAAAGCCTTTTGAGGACTATCTATATCGCCATTACCAAAAATGGGTATTTGAATACGGGGATTGTTCTTGACTTTTGCAATCCAGCTCCAGTCAGCTTCCCCTTTATACATCTGCGCACGTGTACGCCCGTGAACACTTAAAGCTTTTATTCCTACATCCTGCAACCGCTCAGCTACTTCCATTATGTTTATGCTGCTATTATCCCAACCAAGCCTTGTCTTAACTGTTACGGGCTTATCAGTGGAATTTACTACAGCCTTTGTAAGGCGAACCATCAAATCAATATCTTTCAAAACACCTGCTCCGGCACCTTTACAAACGACCTTCTTAACGGGACAACCAAAGTTGATATCCACCAAATCAGGATCAACGGCAGCCACTATTTTAGCACTCAATGCCATTGCTTCTTCATCACCGCCGAATATTTGTATTCCAACGGGGCGCTCATAATCGAATATATCCAGCTTTTGCCTGCTTTTGATAGCATCACGTATCAACCCCTCACTGGAAATAAATTCGGTGTACATTAAATCTGCGCCATTGTCTTTGCACACCGCACGGAAAGGAGGGTCACTAACATCTTCCATAGGAGCAAGCAGCAAAGGAAAAGTAGGCAACTGTATGTTACCAATGCAAACACCACTTTGTACCTCAACAACATTATATTTAGTTTCCTGCGCCATTTTTAGAAAAGAATCGCAAATTTACAGCCTTATTTCTAAACTCATGTATCATCAGCAAAGAATTGGATATTGGTCTCAATTGGCAATATTACTTGTATTAGTTGGGGTCTTATTGATTGGCGGAGGAGTAGCAACCCTGCTTGTTGTAAAAGTAATGACAGGCGCACCCATCACCGAACTGGAAAGTGTTCTTAAAAATCCAAAATACGCAGATGCGGCAAGAGTTGCACAAGGACTTGGAGCTTTACTAACATTCGGGCTTCCTGCGCTTATTTATGGTATGATTGTAGACAAAAAGCCTCTCGCCTATCTTGGCTTTAATGAACGCGCCAAACCGGCTCAGTTCTTTTATATCGCGGGAATTATGTTCCTGGCTCTTTTTGTGGGCGCGGGCCTTGGGCAATTGAATGAATTGATTCCAATCTCTAAAAGCCTTGCAGAGAAGTTTAAAAAAATGGAAGAAGATTACAATCAGCAGGTGGTTGCAATTGCAACAATGAAAAATTTAAAGGATTACATTTATACGCTTATCACAATTGCGTTAATACCTGCATTGGTTGAGGAATTACTTTTTCGCTCATCTCTTCAGCAGATAATGATTGGCCTGACCAAAAATGTATTTGCAGGAATTTTAATTACCAGTATTCTTTTTAGCGTAGTACATATTTCTTTCTATGGGTTTCTAACCCGTATGTTTTTGGGCCTGTTGCTTGGCTATATTTTTTACTATAGCAAAAATGCATGGCTTAACATTTTTGCGCATTTCTTTAATAATGCTTTTGTTGTAACTAACATGTATTTTTTAAGTCGCGCCCAGAAACTTGATACACATGCAATGGAAGATCATTATCCCTGGTATTTAGGCATTGTAAGTGGCTTGTTACTGCTTTTCCTGATGATATTATTCCGCAAAGAGAGTAATAAGCTACTACCAGCAGTTATTCAAGAAACTGATAGTTCAGATTTATTGTAAAAGCAGCCACGTAAGGTGGCTGCTTTTATTTTACGCTTCAACCGGTTCAAGATTATTTTTCTTTACGAATTCGATCCTGTGCTGCTGAAGCTCGTCAAGCAATTGTGAGAGACCTTCAAGATTTTGATCAGCTTTCTCATGAACATCAGGTAACTTTTTATCCAGCACCTGGATTCCGGCATTAATATTTTCAGCCTCCACCTGTGCAATTTTTTTAAGCACTGCTGTCTGGCTGTTTTTTAAATCATCCAGTTCACGGAGCATTTTATCTATCAGCTCCAGTTTTTGTCGTTTTTCCATAAACTGTTTTATTTATGTCAACAAACATTATACGCAATTGTATCCTTTTATGAAATGTTTTGGTGCTTTTAACAGGTCTGGTAAAACTGTCATAAAGTTTATCTTTTCTAAAACAAAAAAAGCCACATTAAATGCAGCTCTTTAAGAAGGTTTTCCAGGTAATATTTTTATTAACCGTTAGCCAAAACACTTTTCTTCCTCATATCCCTAACTATGCTTCTTGAATATTCATCTGCAAGGGCTCTCACAGAAGATGGATCGAAAGATTTTGATTGTGCTGAATAAAGCAACTTGTTATTGTCTGAAGCATTATAAAGATTTGTTTCAAAATAATAGTTGGTATTTGTTTCATAATAACCTGGCTGATATATTCTTGGATAATAATAAGAATAATAACCCCAGAATCCCGGGTAATAAGGATATCCAAAACCATTTGGAATAAATCTTCTTTCCCTGCTTCTGTCAAGCATAGCTATTGTAACAACGCCATCAATACTATTGTCTTTAAGCATTTGCAAGGCTTTTTGCTCATCCATGCTTCCAAAAGATTTTGGCCCGTATGTGTCGTAAGAAGACACGGCATCATACCCATACTTTTTTAAATCATCCGCCAATTGTCGCTCCATCTGCATCCTTATTCTTCTATCCTGATCTTTAAATAAACCAAGAACAAGAATCTTTTTCATTTGTGTATTGACGGTGTTGCTGCTCCAGCTATCTGTAACCTTCGTGCTGCTGCATCCTGCAATAAATAAAAGTGCAGGTAATGCTATTAGAATTAACTTTTTCATACCCTCAGTTTTTTAACTTCTGTTCATATAACGCACATTGGATATTAAACAGGTATGAATAGATTAACCCTGAACTTAACTTAACAATATTTTCAAAAAAAATGGAGCATTTTAATCGACAGACTGGCATAATTCAATCAAAACACCATTTGTATTTTTAGGATGAAGAAAACAAACAAGTTTATTATCTGCGCCCGGTTTGGGTACATCGTTTATTAGTTGAAAACCTTCTTTTTTTAATCTTGCCATTTCAGCTTCAATATCCATCACTTCAAAAGCTATGTGATGTAGCCCTTCTCCTTCCCTCTCTATGAATTTGTTTATTACACTGTCTGTTTCTGTACTTTCAACCAACTCAATCTTGGTATTTCCCTGCCTGAAAAAAGCCGTGGTTACCTTTTCACTTTCAACCGTTTCTTTTTTATAGCACAAACTATTTAACAATTTTTCAAACAATGGAACAGAGACTGTCAAATCTTTTACAGCTATGCCAATATGCTCCAGCTTTTGCATTTGGATTGATTTTCGATATGAGAAAATAGAGCGTTTCTATTAGTGGCGCTACCCAAAAGTAAAGGTGATTGAATTAAATTTGTAAACAGTCAAAGAATATTCAGCATGGTTAAATTACCTATTTACCTTGATAACAATGCCACCACGCAGGTAGATCCGAGGGTGTTGGATACCATGTTGCCTTATTTTATTGATCATTTTGGAAACGCAGCCAGCCGCAACCACCCCTTTGGATGGGAAGCCGAAGAAGCTGTTGAACTTGCACGTGAACAGGTAGCAAGATTAATTGGTGCCGAAACCAAAGAAATTTATTTTACTTCCGGCGCTACAGAAAGTGACAATCTTGCCCTTAAAGGTGTATTTGAAATGTATGCTTCCAAGGGCAATCATATTATAACTGCAGTTACTGAACATAAGGCTGTATTGGATACCTGCATTCATCTTGAAAAAATGGGTGCTGAAGTAACTTATCTTAATGTAAAGCCTAACGGGCTAATTGATCTAGCTGAACTGGAAGCCGCCATAAAGCCCAACACTATTTTAATTGCAATCATGTATGCTAATAATGAGATTGGCTTTATACAACCCGTAAAAGAAATAAGTGACATTGCACGGAAAAACGGCGTGCTCTTTTTTACCGATGCAACACAAGCTGCTGGTAAAATTCCGGTAGATGTTCAGCGTGATGGTATTGATTTAATGGCATTGAGCGCCCATAAAATATATGGCCCCAAAGGCGTTGGAGCGTTGTACATACGCCGCAAAAATCCGCGGGTTAAAATCACTGCCCAGATGGATGGAGGCGGCCATGAAAGAGGTGTACGCAGCGGAACGCTTAACGTACCCGGCATTGCAGGTTTTGGTAAAGCTTGTGAGTTATGCAGACTTGAAATGGAAGCTGACAGCCTGCGTATTAAAGTTCTACGCGATAAACTCGAAAATGCATTGTTGCAAATTGAAGAAACCAAATTAAATGGAGATAAAGAAAGCAGGCTTCCGCATGTAACAAACATTTCTTTCAGGCACGTTGAGGGAGAAGCCTTGCTAATGGCCATCAATAAAAACATTGCGGTGTCTTCGGGCTCAGCATGTACGTCTGCATCTATTGAACCAAGTTATGTTTTAAAAGCATTGGGGTTGAGTGATGATCAGGCCTATAGCTCCTTACGTTTTGCATTGGGCCGTTTTATAACAGAAGACCAAATTGAGTATGCAATAGAACAAGTGACTGATGCAGTGAACAAGCTAAGAAGCATTAGCCCTTTATGGGAAATGTTCAAAGAAGGTGTTAATGTATAGCCACAGTATACGCATACTGTTACGGATTAAAATTCATTGCGTATTTTTACAAGTGTAGGGTGGCTTGATTGGTTTAAGTAAATTTAGAGCCAATAGAAAATTTGATAAAAGCCAGTATTATAACTGGCAATACAAAAAAGATTTTTATGATAGCAGCAACAGATAACGCAATTTTTGTAACTGATAAAGCTAAAGAAAGGGTAATTAAATTAATGGAAGATGCAGGCGTAGCAAGTGATCCTTCCTACTTTCTTCGAGTAGGTGTTGTTGGTGGCGGATGTAGCGGCTTAAGTTATAAGCTTGATTTTGACAACATACAAAAGCCATCCGACCAGATGTTTGAACACAACGGACTTAAAGTTGTAACAGACCTTAAGAGTTTTCTATACCTTGTTAATACCGAGCTTGATTTTTCTGATGGTTTAGATGGTAAGGGCTTTGTTTTTAATAATCCCAACGCCAGCAGAAGCTGTGCCTGCGGCGAAAGTTTCGCCGTGTAACAAAATGTCGTCAGTCATTATAAAAGCATGATATAATTAAGCCGGGTTTCCGGCTTTTTTAGTGATAGCCCCCAGTACAATTGAAATTACCTGGAGACTAATCTAATCAGCGAAGCAAATCTGCTTTTTTCATTTACCTCTCTGCCCTTAACTTGTGGCAAATATTTTACGGTGACGATAGCTGAACTTTATCAAATATTTCTGCAGTATCCTTCTGTGCAGACAGATACACGCAAGCTTGCAAAAGGTGATTTATTTTTTGCGCTGAAAGGACCTAATTTCAACGCTAACAATTTTGCTTTACAGGCTTTGGATGCAGGTGCCGCTTATGCCATTGTTGATGAAGACTTCGCTCCGGGCTATGAACGAATAATTGTTATGCAAGATGTATTAACCACGCTTCAAAATCTTGCAAAGCATCATCGTGATCAATTCAATATTCCTTTCATAGGCATAACAGGCAGCAATGGCAAAACCACAACAAAAGAACTAGTGCATGCAGTGCTGTCATCACACTATAAAACTTACACTACACAGGGAAATCTCAATAATCATATCGGCATTCCCCTCACTATATTAAGCGTAAAAAAAGATGCTGAAATGGCCGTGATTGAAATGGGGGCCAATCATCAAAAAGAAATCGAAGGATACTGTATTTATACTCAACCTACACATGGCATTATTACTAACAGCGGCAAAGCGCATCTTGAAGGCTTTGGCGGAATAGAAGGTGTTAGAAAAGGCAAGGGCGAACTCTATGATTTTATAAGGCAGCATAACGGAACCATTTTTGCCTTTGATGATTATGATTACCTGCATGACATGAGCCAGGGCATCGATAAAATTATATGGTACGGTACGAAAAAAGGTGACATTACAGGTNTAGTAAAACAAAGCGAACCTTTTCTCAATATAAGTATTACAAATGGTGTTGCAGTTGATGAGATAGACACACACCTTGTCGGCGGTTACAATCTTCCGAATATATTATGCGCCATCGCTGTTGGAAAATATTTTAATGTGCCGGATGAAAAGATAAAAGCTGCGATAGAAAATTACATTCCGTCTAACAGCCGCTCTCAGCTTATGGAAAAAGGTACCAACAAAATTATACTTGACGCATACAATGCTAATCCGTCAAGCATGAAAGCTGCCATTGAAAATTTTGCAAACCTGCATGCAGATAGTAAAGTTTTAATGCTTGGTGGTATGATGGAACTTGGTGCAGAAAGTATTGAAGAACATCAAACACTTGTGTCTTTGCTTGAGCGATACCATTGGAAAGATGTGGTACTTGTAGGGGGAGATTTTAGCAAGGTTTCTCACCCCTATCATTATTTCTCCAATGCACCGGAAGCCAGGCAATGGCTGCAGCAGCAAAAGTTTGAAAACACCTACCTTCTTGTTAAAGGATCCCGAAGCATGCAAATGGAAAAAGTACTGGACATATAGATTTTTTCGTTGCAAAAGCACCTGATTATTAATATAAATACTCTTTTGAAAGAAAAAGATAGATGAATACTTCCATTTTTTATCATTTGTTACCAATTTTACAGAAAGACTTTGTGAGATGGATTTTATAAAAAGATTACTTGGTAAGAAATTATCCAAGAAACAATTCAATATCCTGCTAAGCCAAGGCGCTATCGTTGTAGACGTAAGGTCCCCTGATGAATTTAAAAAAGAAGGGCATTTGCCTGATGCTTTGAACATTCCCTTACAATTTATTGTACAAAAAGCTGAGCAATTTAAAAAGCAGGATAAGATAGTGATTACAGTTTGCAGGCATGGCATAAGAAGCAGCATGGCTGTTTCCTTGCTTAAAAATGCCGGGGTAACTGCTTTTAACGGCGGCTCCTGGGCCAGCCTGCAATAAAAACTGGTATGCTTTTTATGGCCTGTTTAAGGTGAGTAATTTATTCACCCAAAAGAATTATTTTATGCAAACAGAACAAAAAGAAACTTTTGGCTCTCTTATTAAATCTGACACACCGGTACTCGTAGACTTTTTTGCAGAATGGTGTGGCCCATGCAAAATGATGAAACCAATATTGCAGGAGGTACATGCTAATGTTGGTGATAAAGTAAGAATAATAAAGATTGATATTGATAAAAATCCGCAGGTAGCATCTGCCTACCAGATTCAGGGTGTACCTACTTTGATATTATTTCATAAGGGGGTAATAAAATGGAGGCAATCAGGAGTTATACCAGCCAAACAACTCATAGGCATCATTCATCAGTATATATAAACACTGCCTGGTTGCCTTATGCAATAACTACCTTACGGAAGATGCTTATCTTGCAGCCGAATTTCAGCATATGGAAAGAAAAGGAAAACCATCTTACATTTTAAGCGTGTTGACTAATAAATGTCCAAGGTGCAGGCGTGGTAAAATTTTTAAATCCAATAATGCCTACGCTTTTAAGGGCAGCCAGTATATGAAAATGCATGACAAATGCCCCATGTGCGGACAGCCAACAGAAATTGAAGTGGGCTTTTATTATGGTACCGGTTATGTAAGTTATGCTTTATGCGTTGCTTTTACAGTTGCTTTCTTTCTTGCATGGTATGTTATTATTGGATTTTCCATCGACGATAACAGGCTGTTCTGGTGCCTGGGTGCTGATATAGTCCTGCTTGTATTGCTACAGCCCGTAATCATGCGTCTTTCAAGAACCTTGTGGCTTAGCTGGTTTGTAAAATACGCTAAGGATTGGGATAAACATAAAGCTGATGAGCCGGAAAGAATTGTACCCGAACAAATGGGTAACTGGTAATCAGTACATATCTTCTTAAAAATCAAATTATCCTTTTGTTATAAAGAAATAAGGTCAATCCCTGTTTATTAATAGCCAACCACGATAAATAAAACCATATTTTCATTGCATAAGTTTATCTATCGAAAACTATGCTTATGACAATGAAGCACCTTCCGTTACTTTTTACCGCAGTTTTTCATTTTTGCGCTTATTCTTCCTCAGCACAATCCAATTACGATTATGTGCCCTGCCAGGAAATGCCGTTTATTATACAAAATTACCAGGCAGACTATCGTGCACTGCAACGGTTTTACACGCCCACAGATAATGAATCTCCATTTGAAAGAAGTGGTAACAGCAGCGCTGACTCGCCTGAAAAAAGACAAAGGCTTGAAGCACTGTACAAAGAATATTTGCAAAAGCTGGAAAAGTTAAACTTTCCAAGCCTCTCACAGGAATGCAAAGCAGATTATATTCTTTTTAAAAGAGATTTGAATGAACACCTGAAGGTTTCAGCCAACAAGGCCTCAGCATACGAAAAAATTAAGGAATGGATACCATTTTCAGATACTGTTTATACAGAAGAAAAACTTCGCCGCAGAGGCACTCAGCAAGATGCCGAACATATCGCAAAAGAGTGGTTTAATATATGTAATCAAATACCAAAATTGCAGGATAAGCTTAAGACAGATAAGGCCATTACTTTTGAGCTGACTTATGATGCTGCAGATAACATCAACAATATTAAAAAAGCCGCAGCAAGTGTTTACCAGTTTTATAACGGCTATGATCCTATGTTCACATGGTGGGTTCCCGCAGCATATAAAAAACTAGATAGCCTGCTTGGTACATATGCCTCTTCATTCAAAAAGAAAAGGGAAAGCATAGCAAAGCCTGATAGCAGCGGCATTGTTGGTCAACCTGTTGGCCGAGATGAATTAGTACGACAGTTGAAATATGAAATGATACCTTATACGCCGGAAGAATTGATCGATATCGCCAATAAAGAATTTGCATGGTGCGATAGCGAAATGCTGAAAGCTTCACGGGAAATGGGTTTTGGTAATGACTGGAAGGCTGCGATGGAGAAAGTAAAAAATACATTTGTACCCGCCGGTAAACAGCCTGAAGCAATTCTTAAATTATATAATGAATCTGTTGGTTTTATCAAACAGCATGATCTTATTACCATCCCGCCGCTGGCAGAAGAAACATGGGGTATGTATATGATGTCACCGGAGAGACAATTGGTGAATCCATTCTTCCTTGGTGGTGAAAGTATTATTGTCTCCTATCCTACCAATACCATGGATGAAGACGCAAAGTTGATGAGCATGCGTGGTAATAACCCTCATTTTTCAAGGGCCACCGTTCATCATGAATTACTTGCCGGTCACAACCTGGAAGCTTTTATGACAGACCGCTATCGTACTTATCGCGATTTTAATACGCCATTCTGGGTAGAGGGCTGGTCTCTTTACTGGGAGCTTTTACTTTGGGATCTAAAGTTTCCGCAAAGCCCAGAAGACAGGATAGGCATGCTGTTCTGGCACATGCACCGCTGTGCAAGAATTATCTTCTCCTTAAACTATCACATGGGTAAATGGACACCGCAGCAATGCATAGATTTTTTAGTGGATAGAGTTAATCATGAACGTGCCAATGCAGAAGGAGAAGTGCGCCGCTCTTTTGAAGGCCGTTATCCACCATTGTATCAATTAGCTTACTTAACAGGCGGCAGGCAATTTTATGCACTGAAAAAAGAACTGGTTGATAGTGGCAAAATGAGTTACAAGCAATACCATGACGCCATTATGCATCTTAATGCAATGCCCATAGAAATGATTAGAGCCATACTTATTAATCAACCACTGGACAAAGATTTTACATCACAATGGAAATTTTATAAATGATCCCTGTTTTGTTTCTGTAAGTGCAGGCCGCGTTAATATTGGTAAATAACATGATAATAACCGTTAAAGCCTAAGTTCAGGATAAGCTGTATGTTTGGTGATAATTCGTTCATGTGAAAACTTTAGGCTACACACCTTTCTTCGATGTTAATTGAGCTATTACATAGCTTTATGCTACTATGAAATTTACCTAAACAGTTTTTTATAAAGATTATCATATTATGTTCTTTCATTGTGAAAAGTGAGCGCATAGTATTTCATCTTTTTCGCTATATACCCCCAGATAATCTGAAAGCCCGGAGTTGCCATCTGATTCCGGGCTTCGGATTTAACAGGGATAATTTAAACTAATGAGGACAAAACTACTATCCACAATATTTTTTTTAGGCATCACCGGCAGCTTTGCACAGGTAAAACAACCTCCGTTTACACATGCAGACACCTTGCGCGGCAGCATTACACCTGAACGTGCATGGTGGAATGTATTGAGGTATGATATAACCGTAAAACCAGATTATAATAATAAATCAATAGAGGCTAAAAACAGCATTACTTACAGCGTGCTTGTGGATAAAGGTTATCCGTTAATGCAGCTAGACCTGCAGGAGCCTTTAATTATTGACAGTGTCTTGCTCAATCATCAAATACCATTAAGCTTTAGTAAGGATGGTAATGCATGGCATATAAAAATGCCTAAACAGAATAAGGCATCAGAGCATGTAATTGATGTGTATTATCATGGCTTTGCACATGAGGCTAAACGTGCACCATGGGATGGCGGCTGGACATTCACCAAAGATTCTCTTGGCCGGCCGTGGATGACTGTAACGTGCCAGGGATTGGGCGCATCTATCTGGTATCCTTGCAAAGATCATCAAAGTGATGAGCCGGATAAAGGGGCCTCGCTTACAATGATTGTTCCGGATACTTTGGTAGCTGTTGCCAATGGCAGACTTCAGTCAAAAAAAGAAAATGGAAATAGCACTACTGCATATAAATGGGCAGTTGTTAATCCAATCAATAATTATGATATCATTCCATACATAGGTAAATATGTAAACTTTAATGAAGTGTACCAGGGTGAAAAGGGAAAGCTTGACCTTGCCTACTGGGTACTTGATTATAACCTTCCTGTTGCAAAAGAATATATGCCTAAAGAAGTACACAACATGCTAAAGGCCTTTGAATATTGGTTTGGCCCGTATCCTTTTTATGAAGATGGTTATAAACTGATTGATGTACCGCATACCGGCATGGAACACCAAAGCGCAGTGGCTTATGGCAATTGGTATAAACCCGGTTATCGTGGCAGGGATGGTTCAGGAACAGGACTTGGATTAAAGTGGGATTTTATTATAGTGCATGAAAGTGGCCACGAATGGTTCGGCAATAACATTACCAGTAATGATTTGGCTGACATGTGGATTCATGAAGGTTTTACCAACTATAGTGAAACCTTATTTGTTGATTACATCTTTGGCAAAGAATCAGGTGATGCGTATAATGCAGGCACAAGAAAAGGCATACGTAACGACAGACCGATTATACCCGCATATAATGTAAATGCGCAAGGCAGTGGAGACATGTATCCCAAGACTGGCAACATGTTGCACGCTATAAGACACGGCCTTAATAACGACAGCTTATTCAGGCAGATATTACGTGGCTTGAACAAAACATTCTATCACAAAACAGTAAGTGCGCTGCAGATAGAAAATTATATCTCACAAAAAGCTGGCTTTGATTATAAGAAGGTTTTTGAGCAGTACTTAACAACGGTTCAGATACCGAAGCTTGAGTTTTATACAAGCACTGATGGTAACAAAGTTTTCTATCGTTACAGCAATTGTGTTGATGGCTTTAATATGCCGCTTACGTTAAAGGATGATAAAGCGATCGTAAAAATAGTTCCTTCCACAAGCTGGAAAAGCCTTGCAATTAAAGAAAATCAGGGCTCATTGTTTGATAAAGTTGCTATTGAAAAAATGTATTACGTAACGGCAGAGAAAGTGGAGAAACAGTGATGATTGAATTGTTCAAAGTTTAAAAGTTCAAGGTTTAAAGTTTACCGGTAGTAAAACTCCGCAAGTTGAACATATACTTTTAAGCACAGAGAACAAAAGCAGCACATCGCCTAAAATGTTTTGTTATTTGGCAGGCATAAACAAAATTTGCCGCCTTAAATAAATACGTCACATGAGAAAAAAGTTTTTCACCCTGTTTATCATACTGGGTTCGATATGGCATGGTGCCTACTCCCAAAGAGATATCAAATGGGGAAAAGATGGCAAAAGTTATTATAGTAAAGAGAACAACAGCATCGTAAAATTTACCTTACCTGCTTTTGAAAAGACAACTATTATTACCGCCCAACAACTAACACCTTCTGGCAATAATAAGCCACTTTCTGCAGAGAATTTTTCCTTTAGTGAAGATGGGCAACAGCTTCTTATTTACACTAACAGCAAACGCGTATGGCGTCAAAATACAAAAGGTGATTACTGGGTTTTAAATCTCGCTGATAACAGCCTTAAACAGATTGGCAAAACATTACCTGCATCTTCATTAATGTTCGCAAAGTTTTCTCCTGATGGCAAATCCGTAGCGTATGTAAGCGGCCATAATATTTATGTAGAAGATATTAACAGCAACACACCTAAACAGCTTACCAAAGATGGCACAGACAGGTTAATCAATGGAACTTTCGACTGGGCCTATGAAGAAGAGTTCTCCTGCCGCGATGGTTTTCGCTGGAGCCCTGACGGAAAGAGTATTGCCTACTGGCAAATTGATGCTGCCAAAATCAGGAACTTTTTAATGATAGATAACACTGATTCGATCTATTCATTCAATGTACCTGTTGAATATCCTAAAGTTGGCGAAAGTCCTTCGCCGTGCAGGGTTGGTGTTCTTAATGTAGCATCCGGCGAAACGAAGTGGATGGATGTTCCCGGTGATGCGCAACAGCATTATATACCAAGAATGGAATGGGTCGATAATTCAACTGAAATTATTCTTGAGCAACTCGATCGCAAGCAGCAAGACAGTAAAATTATGATTTGCAATATTGTCGATGGAAGTGCCAAAACAATTCATGAAGAGAAAAGCGATTCATGGATCGATGGCAAGGAAAGATGGAGCAACGATCCTGCCGGATGGGAGTGGCTGGATACACAATCATTTTTATGGGTAAGCGAAAAAGATGGATGGAGGCATATTTACATCATCGATCGCAACGGCAGGGAAACATTACTTACCGAAGGTGACTATGACATTGTCGATATAAAAGCAATCGACATCAAAGGCGGTTTTGTTTATTTTTCAGCATCACCTGATAATGCCACGCAAAAATATTTGTACCGCATCAGGCTTAATGGTAAAGAGCCTTTTCAATTATTATCACCTGTAAAAGAAAAAGGAACACACAACTATAAAATATCTCCCAGCGGTGCTTATGCCCAGCATACATTTTCTAATGCAAATATGGCTCCCGTAGTAACATGGGTTGAACTGCCGAAGCACGTTGCCATCAAACAGGAAGAGGTGACAATAAAAAAAGAAAATGCACCTGTTGAATTCTTCAAGGTAACAACAGACGATAATGTTACGATGGATGGCTTTATGGTAAAGCCTTTAAACTTTGATTCAACCAAAAAATATCCTGTACTGTTTTATGTTTATACAGAGCCTGCTGGAGCTACTGTTAAAGATGAGTATGGCACAGGAAGAAACAGGCTTTATACCGGTGATATGGCTGCTGATGGCTATATATACATTAGCATTGATGGCCGTGGTACACCTTCACTAAAAGGTACTGCGTGGCGCAAAGCTATTTACCGCAAAATTGGAGACATTAATATCCGCGACCAGGCAATGGCTGCAAAAAAAATTATGCAGTGGCCCTTTGTTGATACCAGTCGTATTGCAGTGTGGGGCTGGAGTGGTGGTGGTTCTACTACACTTAATCTCTTGTTTCAATATCCCGAAATATACAAGACAGGCATAGCAATTGCAGCAGTTGCCAACCAGTTAACTTACGATAATATTTACCAGGAACGTTACATGGGGCTGCCCCAGGAAAATATGCAGGATTTTGTCAATGGCTCTCCTGTTACACACGCTAAAAACCTGCGTGGAAACTTATTGTACATCCACGGCACAGGTGATGACAACGTGCATTATCAAAATGCTGAAATGCTCATCAATGAACTCATTAAATACAACAAACAATTTCAGTTAATGAGTTATCCCAACAGAACACATGCCATAAGGGAAGGTGAAGGTACTTCACTGCATCTTGCTACTTTGTTTACAAAGTATCTGCAGGAGCATTGTCCCGGCGGCGCAAAATAGCTGTTAGTTTTTCTTTTACATGTACACAGAGCTTCCCTTTTGGGAGGCTCTCCTTTTTACTATTAGGGGTTAGAATAAAAAAATGAGCACCACTCTATGATGCTCATTTATCTACGCATAAGAACCATTTCACGAATAAATCCCCATTCAATAATCATGTCATTCCTTGACAAACCTGAATGCTTTTATTTGTCCGTTGCCTATTACCTGCAGGTAGTAAATCCCGCTTGCGAAACCATTTACATTTATCTTCTGAATATTACCGGCACCTGCAAGATTTGCCTGGTAAACCGGCTTGCCAGACATATCGGTAATGCGTAACGTTAGTTTACTGCTTCCAGCGTTGTTAAGTGTTATTGTAAGTATATCTCTTGTTGGGTTGGGAGATAATTTTACATCAACTGAAACATCATTTAAATACACATCAGCAATGCGGGAATATTTATAAACTCCATCCTTATCAACCATCTTTAACCGGTAGTATAATATGTCAGCATTTGTTTGCAAAGCATGGGCATCTTCTAATGTATAACTACGTTTTAAACTACTGTTACCAGCCGCATTTATCCTGGCAATGCTTTCAAAACGAACAGCATCAGTGCTGCGTTCCACATCAAAATAATTGCTGTTAACTTCTGTAGCTGTTTCCCAGTCAAGTTTTACAGATTTTGATTGAAGCGCTGCGCTGAAAGACAGCAGTGTGACAGGTAATGGAGAAACTGTTTCATTGAGTTTGTAAAAGTCAGCGTATTCTTCCGCATTGTCGCCGTCATCGTGTGAAAAATAAAGCTGGCTGTTATAGATAAAATAAAAGAGCGGAATTGAAACATTTGATGCTGGATTCCGATCAAGCGAAGTGATAAACTTTGTACCATCAGCAGTGCCATCAGTTTTAAAAATGTCGACCTTATTATCAATACCTTGCTTAAAAGCCGTAAAGAATATGCCGCTTTTGGTAAAATAAACAGATGGATAGGCTTCTTCTCCTATTTCATTTCCATCGCCATAAATTTTAGTCAGCATTTTTGTTCCGGCAGAGGTGCCGTCTGTTGACCACAATTGCTTTCCATTTGTATCATCTGTCGCAAAGAAATAAACCTTGCCGTTGTAAACTGCTTCATTTTTAATACCTCCATTTTCATCTGAAGAAGAACGGGCAAAAATGAACGGTGTTGACTTGCCCAACAACACTTTTGTTCCCGCGGAAGTACCATCTGATACCCATAACTCCATACTGCCACTGCCAAGATTGAAAGCTGTAAATATCAGCTTGCCATTGATAACTGCACTTGAAAACAATTGCGTAAGCCGTGGCCCTGAAGTTTCATTAACACGCATTGTTCCGTTGGCGGTGCCATCTGTTACCCAAAAATCAGAATCCTGGAAAGTAAACCCGGCAAAGTTGGTCGTAAAATATACTTTGTTATTAAATAAAATAAAGTTGGAAGGGCTGCTGCTTGAATCTGTTATTGACTGTTCACGAATGTCTTTAACCATTTTTGTACCAGAAGGTGTGCCGTCTGTTTTCCATAGCTCTGTGCCGGTGGCACCATCATTCGCTGAGAAAAGCAAGAGATTGTTATATACAAATAAAGGTGTATAATTCTCGGTAAACCCATCCCCGGAGGGATTAATATCAGATATCCTTACCGTACCACTCTCTGTGCCATTGGTTTTCCATAACTCAGCGCCATGCGTACCATCATCTGCAACAAAGTACAGCTCATTCTTAAAAAGAAAAAAGCTTGTCTTGTTTTCAATATAACTATTGTCATTAGGATTAATATTTTTTAAAAGATGTGTTCCACCAGTGGAGCCATCAGTTGTCCATAATTCCATTCCGGTAGTTCCATTGTCAGCGAAGAAAAGCAGTTGATTGCCCAGTTTAGCAAATTCAGATGGATTGGAACCAGCCGGGCCAGTCTTGATTTCCTTAACCAGTGAAGTTCCGGCATCAGAGCCGTCTGTCACCCAAAGTTCTGAACCATGAGTACCGTCATTTCCTGAGAAATAGAGTTTGCCATTAAGAACGCCACCACCCTCATCAACAATATATTTAACCTTGTTGGTGTATTTAACTGTACCCGCAGCAGAGCCATTGGTTGTCCATAAAGTGCTGTCAACGCCACTTGTCAAAAAGGGTTTATTGTTAAGAATAAAGCCACTAAGGGCTGTATTTCCAGATAGTTTGGTTACCTGTGCCTGGCTGGTAATTGTAAATAAACAGAGACATGCAGGGATAAAAGGGCGTAAAAAAATTTTCATGAGATGGTGTTTTTTGATTGGATGGAAAAGTAGATACGTCCTTGTATGACAGCAACGAAGTATGTAATGGATTGATTAAAAAAACGACTGAATTGACTGATAAGACTTTGTACAAATAAAAACAGTGGCTGGAAAGCCACTGATGTCAGCATATAACCCCCAATAAAAAATTTTTGGCATTCAAAGTTGAGCCTATGCTATTAAAATAAAAAGCGTAGAACTACTTAAAATATTAGCAATAAAACTGTTTTATTTATACCGGTAATTGCTTTAACCCCTGGCGATTTGTAAAAAAGAAAAAACGGTGATTAGAAAATCACCGTCGTGTGTCAGCATATAACCCCCAATGAAAATTTTTATTGTCACATGAGAAACTAAGCTCTTACTGTAACAGCGATACAAAGATGCGGCGCTCACCAGGCGAAAACAATGTGATTAAAAACAGGGTGAGGTGTGATTTTTCACAGTAAGATGTTTCACCCAAATCTGACAGCCTTTTTAAGAATTAAAATTTACCGTCTTTCTTCAATGTTAATGCCCCAAATGCCCCTATTTGTATAGGAACTTTCTTTCTTGCAAAAAACCGGAATCTTGTGTACCTTCTTTCCTGTTTCAGGAACTGTAAGTAAAAACATCCCTGAGACAGAAGTTATTCTTTACCATGCTGAACAAATCAAAACAAACCCTCTAAAATGAAAAATTGTTTGGTGGCACTGGCAGATGACCATGTGCTCATTAGAAACGGATTGGCCGGGTTAATAAACTCCTTTGATGGCTACCAGGTAATCTTCCAGGCGGTAAACGGCCAGGAGCTGATTGAAAAAATAGACCCCAAAGCGCCGCCTGATGTTATATTGCTTGATATAAACATGCCCAAAAAAGACGGCTATGACACCGCCTGGTGGCTAAAAAATAATTATCCTGATATAAAAGTACTTGCGCTTAGCATGTACGACAATGAGAACGCCATTATAAGAATGCTTAAAAACGGTGCACGGGGTTATGTATTAAAAGATGCTGAGCCGTCTGATTTAAAACGGGCGCTTGATGATATTTGTGATAAAGGTTTTTACTACTCAGAATTAGTTACCGGTCATCTTATGAACACTATTCATAAAATGGGCGATGATAATAATTCAGGGAAAAATTTTCTTCACCTTAATGACCGGGAAATTGAGTTTCTTAAATACGCATGCACCGAATTAACCTATAAAGAAATAGCCGATAAAATGTTTTTGAGTCCGAGAACCATTGATGGCTACCGCGATGCGTTATTTGAAAAACTTAATATCAAAACAAGAGTAGGACTTGCTATTTATGCTATAAAAAACGGCATTGTCAATATTGATGAAATGGTCTGAGTCAAACACCATTTACTTCCCAACCAAACATACCTGTAAGTAACAAAGCCCATAGCTACACGTTTATTCTCATAACTATTTCTTCACAATCAGGTTACAATGTGATAATATGCGCTTAATAACCTAATAACATTGAGGTCTTTACTTTGTAAAACCTCAGAACATGACAGAAAGAAGACCGGTTGATGTAGTAGTGATGAGTGACCTTCATTTGGGTACATACGGTTGCCATGCCAAAGAAATTGTAAACTACCTCAAAAGCATTTCCCCACAAATTCTCATTCTTAACGGAGACATTATTGACGGATGGCAGTTTAGCAAGCGCTACTTCCCCGTAAGCCACATGCAGGTTATTAAAGAGATTATGGGCCTGCTTAGCAATGGAACACGTGTAATTTATATTACAGGCAACCATGATGAAATGATGCGCCGTTACAGTGATATACAGATTGGCAACTTTCAGCTTACAGACAAAATAGTAATGGAAATTAATGGCAAGATGACCTGGATATTTCATGGTGATGTGTTTGATGCTACTACTAAAGGCAGTGCTAAACTGCTGGCAAAACTTGGCGGTCATGGCTATGATTTACTAATAATGATTAACAGCTTTATTAACTGGGGTCTTAAGCTAATGGGCAAAGAGCGCATGAGCTTTAGCAAGAAAGTTAAGAATGGTGTAAAGAAGGCTGTTTCATGGATTGCAGATTTTGAACAGACAGCGGCAGAACTGGCCATTAATAAAAAATATGATTATGTAATATGTGGCCATATTCATCAGCCACAAAAGAGAGTAATTGAAACAAAGGATGGGAAGGTTGTTTATTTAAACAGTGGCGACTGGATTGAAAACCTGACCTGCCTTGAATTCAGTAATAATGAGTGGAATATTTTTCAATATGATGAAAAAGCCTTTGCATCAGCAGGCACATCAAAAATGGATAAAAAACTTCCGCGGCTTAACGTAGTTACAGATGAAATCGGGTTGTTTATCCATTCTCTCCCTAATACAAATAGTGGCTACGATAATGACAATTATGTTGTGAATTTTTAAACGCTAAATCCCCTGGCATGCCTGCAAATACTATTCATTCAAACCATACAAGATGGGGCAAGGGCCTCAAAATATTTTACGCGGTACAAGCCACTGGCAACGGGCATATTGCCAGGGCAATGGAGTTACTTCCTTATCTGCAGCAATATGGTGAGGTAGATATTTTCTTAAGCGGCGGAAACAGCAACCTTCAATTTGATATGCCTGTAAAATATCGCAGTAAAGGATTGAGCCTTTTTTATGGGAATAGAGGTGGTCTCGATTACTTAAAAATGTGGCACGAGCTGGATGTAAAACGTGTTTGGAAAGAGGCTAAAAATTTACCAGTTGAGCAGTATGATGTTGTGATAAATGACTTCGAATGTATAACTTCGCTTGCCTGCCGGTTAAAAAAGGTAAAAAGCCTTAATTTTGGACACCAGGCAAGTTTTCAATCGGGCTTAACACCCAGGCCTGTAAAAAAAGATATTGCAGGCGAAATTGTTTTAAAAAAATATGCAACGGCTGACGCTTATATTGGCCTGCATTTTGAGCAATATGACTCGTTCATTTATCCTCCCGTACTTAAAGAAAACATTTTAAATTCTTATCCTGTTGATGCCGGTTATGTGACAGTTTATTTGTCGCATTATTCTGATGAGGTCGTTGCTAACCAATTAAAAAAGATCACTAACATACGTTTTGAAGTGTTTTCAAAGCAGGTTAAACATACCGTTGTTGATGGCAATGTTACATTCAAACCAGTAAATAATAAAGCCTTCAATGATAGCATGATTAACAGCACAGGAGTAATTACCGGCGCCGGTTTTGAAACCCCTGCTGAAGCTCTGTATATGGGCAAGAGATTACTATGTCTTCCTATCAAGGGGCAATATGAACAATGGTGCAATGCAGCGGCGTTAAAGAACTTTAATGTGCCTGTTATAAAAACAATTGATGAATCTTTCCCCACTCATGTGGAATCATGGCTAAATTCTCCACAGCCAAAACAACTAAAATTATCACACTCAACATATGAGATTGTACAAGTTGCTATTGAGAAGGCTAGAGCATTAGAGGCAGATACAGTAGAGCTATCTTCCTCTTCTTTAGATAATACTGAATCTTCCCTTGCGTTGTATTAGAGAACACAATTGAACAGAAGTGAATCATTGCAAAATGCCTTATAAAAGTTAGTCTCTGCAGGCGTTTACAGTAAATCTTATTGCAGGCCTGTACAACCTTCTTTGATCAGCAACATTATACTTGCTGATGTTATTATTGTTCATTATAAAAAAGGCAGATTCAGTAAGATTATCCACTGATTGTAAGCCAAGCCGCCACCTGTTGTTCATATTCTGTAACCAGTCAATTTTTTCCTGTGTGCCGTTTAAATGATTAAATTTCTCTATCTGCTCAACCGGGTAAATAAACTCCAACCCAAAAACAATTTCATTCAGAGAAAAATATAAATGCCCCGTGGGAAAATCAAAGCTGTTCCACCCCTCTTTATAGGGATAAACAAGAATGTTTGTGTCTGTTAATTCCTTTCCCGGCGTTGCAGTTAATCTGTTCCATTCATACCAATGCAGGCGAACAGGCACCTTAAAAGCAGTAACAGCACTATTCATCCATACTTCAATTTTATTTACAAATCCTTCTTCCTGTTTGTTATTACGGTACCTGGCTATTATCATAAATTTTGTTTCAGGGCCCGGGCCCACATATTCCTTTATTTTTCCAACCCTTTTATTAATGGTGTATTGCTTGTAAGACCGGCAGTTTTGCACACTTACCGGTGCCAGCACATTACCTTCCAGTGTAAGCCTCACAACATTGTTATTAAGCAAAAAAGCAGATTGCAATTGCTTTCTTGCATAGCCAAGATATTCAATAACAATAGTATCTGTTTTAGGTAACGAATCAATCCTTAACCGGAATATGCCCGATGAATCTGTATATGTAACTTTTGTTTGATGATAATAGATAACGGTAGCGTAAGGCAAAGGTTTTCCTGAAAGTGAATCTACCAGCTTTATACTAACATTTTGAGCCTGGAGGCAGTAACAGAAAAATATAAATATGGTAGTAATAATAACTTTCATGGCCATGTTAGATTTTTACAATGCAGATGCAAGCAGCACCTGCCATGCCTCCTGCACCTTGTTTATGTTTAACAGTTCAGTTGCATAAAGATGAAGTTCTTTTTCCATTTCATCCGGGCTTACTGCATAATACTGAATAATATTTTTTAAGCGGTCGTCCTCGAAAGATGGCTCAATCACAGGCATTTCTTTTACATTGGCCAAAACTCCAAGATGATTGCCTGTAAGAATTTTGCTATTGCGAATACTTTCAGGTAAAGCATCTATGCCAATGCCTAAATGAATATTAGGCTTAGGCACCCGAAAAAGATTAGTTTCATTAACCCTGCAATACCAATCTCCACCAAGCCTTGCAATGTGATGCAGTTTTAACTGATCTATCATTTTTCCATCATCGTCAAGAATATTTTCATCTACATGCATGCAAAGCACTTCTGCTATTATTAACTGACCGGCGCCACCATTTTCACCAAGACTTTTTACCTCGTTCACTTTACATTCAAGTTTTACTTTGGCCTCTTTAACCATTGGAGGTTGTATAATAGTTGCAGGTTCTTTAGTAAAACCTGCTTTAATAAATTCATCAACAGTTTTAGGGTACTCACAGCTTGCGAGGCTCACCTGTTGCACTATATCATAATCACAGATATTAATTACTACTTCAGGTATTTCCAGTATGTTTTGCAGCGTGTGCTTAATGCTGCCGTCACGCACCTTTCTAACAGTAGAAAATATAACTATTGAAGGACTATAAGAAAACAGGTTGAAAAAACTAAATGGACTAAGATTTACATTCCCCGCTCTATCGATAGTACTTGCAAAAGCAACCGGTCGCGGAGCTATTGCATACTGCAGCCAACCCTGTTTTTCAGCGATGGATATTTCTGATAAATGAATCGTCTTCATGTTTATTTAAAGTGAATTATAGGTGTGCGGCATTTTACCCCAATGCC